>OGEO01000552.1_pt1 | contig 33824 bp, 30 predicted proteins | sample 1570661 | NCBI WGS metagenome assembly OGEO01 (sample SAMEA2582142, study PRJEB24529) | metagenome | biome: Human gut stool | place: China | collected 2011
ACGGCGACCCTCGTCGTTCTGAAATCACAATCGATACGTCCGACCTTGATGTAGAGGACCTCATCGCTGATGAAGAGATGGTTATTACCTTGACTAAACAAGGTTATATCAAACGGATGAACGCGAATGTATATCGCAACCAACATAAAGGTGGCGCTGGCGTTATCGGCATGAAGACTAAGGAAGATGACTATGTAACGCAAATTATGCATGTTCGTACGCATAATACATTGCTATTCTTCACGTCCACAGGCCGTACATATCGCCTCAAAGCATACGAAGTGCCAGAAGCAGGTTCTCGCAACTCTCGCGGCACTGCTATGGTTAACGTATTGCCACTAGCTGTAGGCGAGTCCGTTACGACTATGATCGATCTTGAACGCGTTCAAGAAGATGTAAACTTATTCATGGTAACTGAGTTCGGCGTTGTAAAACGTACAGCTATCGAAGAATACCGCAACATCCGTCGTTCTGGTCTTAACGCTATCAACCTCGACGAAGGGGATCACTTGATTTCCGTCAACGTAACGACTGGTGACCAAGATATCTTGATTGGTACTAAATTGGGTATCGCTATTCGTTTCAGTGAAAGCGATGTACGCCTTATGAAACGTGCGGCTCACGGTGTGCGGGGCATTAAACTTAATGCAGGCGACGTGGTTGTAGGTGCTGGTGTTATTAATGCTGATGAAAGTGAAGCACAAGTGTTTACTATCTCCGAAGAAGGATTTGGTAAACGCAATGATGCGGAAGCTTACACATTGCAAAAACGCGGCGGTAAAGGCTCTAAGAACTTCAAGATTACGAACAAAACTGGGGACGTAGTATCAGTAGAGGTTGTTCATAACGATGACGAAATCATGCTTATCTCTGAACAAGGTAAGATTATTCGCTTCAACATGAACGATATTGCTGTTAAAAAAGGCAAAGCTATTTCTGGTGTGAAAACACAAAACCTCGACGAAGGTGATAAAGTAGCTAGCATTGCTGTTATTCCAGGTTCTGAAATCGAAGAAGACGGAACTGAAGAATAATAATCTGAAGAACATTAAGCTCATAAGTTCATAAGCTAACGAGCTAAATAAACTAATAAGCTAATGAGCTAGAGCATACTATAAGACATATAATTATGTAATTAAGATACAAATATGTAAGTAACTATGGGCGGCCATCTTAGATGGTCGTCTCTAGCGTTAAGGAGTTAGAAATGAAAAAATGGTTAGCTGCTATGTTTGCAGCAGGGGTTTTCTTTGTAGGTGGCTTTGGCCAAGCGAGTGCCGCTGATTGGTATTATATCGATGCTGATGCTGATGATGCAGCATGGTTTATCGACAACTCTTCTGTATATAAAACAGATGATGCGGCAACAGTACTTGTTAAAATTAACAATGTAGAAGGTTTCACATACATCTACACAGTACGCATCGATCGCAAAGAAAAAACATGGACAGAACTTGATACAACAGTATACAGCGCTGCAGGCGTAGCGTTATTGTCCAGCAAAGACGCACAAAAACCTACAAAAATTGAAGAAGATACCATGGGCGCAGAAGTTATGCAGGCCCTATGGGGTAAATAATCTTTCGTGTGAGGGATGCCCATTCTAGATTGCGTGTCTAGATAGCTGACCCAACACGTCTATGAAAGCCTCCAAAGCGAGCTAAGTCGTTTTCATAGACGTGTTGGGTCTTTTTATTTCTAATTTGCGTTAATCTCAGTATGGGCATCCCTATTACAATACGATTATTTAAAGCCCATAGGCGCCTCGCTAGACGTTCCTGGGGGAGAAAAAGTGATCTAAGTCGTTTTCAGAATAGTTCGGGGCTTTCTGCTTTCTTACCAATCTTATAGGGCGAATATCAGCCTTCAAATGCATTGGATTATTTAAAGCCCATAGGGGTCTCGCTAGACGTTTCTTAGGGGTTCTATATAATTTATGCATTTAATAGAGTTTTTATTAGTAATATGCAATTATGGTGTTATAATGAAGTCGTAGAGAATTTATGGTATGCAGATTGCATAGTTATTTGAATTTTATAGTCAGGAGAGAATAGTTATGAAGAAATGGTTTGCTTGTCTAGCAGTAGCCGGTTTGTTATTTAGCGCTGGTGTGGGCGTGTCTTATGCTGAAAGTTGGTATGCGCTTGATACGGATCAAAATGGTCGTACTGGTTATATTGACAATGATTCTGTTGATAAAAATGATGCTCGCGCTACATTGCGCTTAAAGATTGTAGATCCTAATGGAGATCACTCCATTTATACAATGACATTCAATCGCGCTGATAAAACAGTGCAGCTTATTGATGTTACAACATATAATCCACAAGGCTATATGATTGGCTCTGAAACATTAGCAAATACAAAAGTACAAATACAAGAAGGAAGTAACCTAGATCACGTGTATCACTTGATTTGGTAAATTTCTTCTTCGGTTATGAACGGGTGGATATATCTCTTCGGACTCCATAGTGACCTAAGTCGTCCTTAGAGATATATCCACCCGTTTTCTCATTTCCTGATGAGGAAATTTATCCAAAACGGCGTTTTGGGAGAAAGTGACCTAAGTCGGTCTCAAAGAGATAGAACTCTTTCTGCACGTATGATTAAATTTACTTAAAACTGCGTAGGGGAGTAACGAGCTAAGTCGTCCTACGAGATATATTCACCCATTTTCTCATTTCCTAACAAGGAAATATTTCCTAAACTGCGTTTGGGAGTAGTGGCCTAAGTCGGTCTCAAAGAGATAGAACCCTTTCTGCATGTATGATTAAATTTACTCAAAACTGCGTAGGAAAATAAAATTATTCCCTTATTTTATGGTATAATTTAAGGGAATAATTTTATTTGTAAGGGATTAGCCGTGATTGGAGGTGTGTGTATGCGTCGTTTTGAGTATGGTTGGATTCAGTCTTTGTCGTGGGATATGGATATTTTAAGTCTTATTGCGGGGATCTACCGGGCGAATGGCAAGGAGGAGGTTTTGCTTTCTCAGAGTCCTGCGGTGTTGGAGTCTCTTGTGGAGTTGGCAAAGGTGCAGAGTACAGAGGCTTCGAATGCAATTGAAGGGATTGTGACGACGAGTACTCGACTTCGGCAGTTGGTGGCGGATAAGACGACGCCTCGAAATCGGGATGAGCAAGAGATTATGGGGTATCGTGATGCGTTGAATATCATCCATGATAGCTATGATTCCATAACGCTGTCACGCAATCATATTTTGCAGTTACATAAGATTCTCTATCAGTACCAGTTTAATGCTCGTGGAGGGCAGTTAAAGAGTGTGCAGAATTATATTAGTGCCACGTATCCAGATGGCCATACTGAAGTCTTATTTACTCCATTGGCCCCATATGAAACGGCCGAGGCTTTAGACCAGATTTGTGCTGAATATAATCGTGTTGTAGGCAATGGAGAGGTAGAACCACTCCTAGCTATTCCTATTTTTATACATGATTTCCTATGTATTCACCCATTCAATGATGGAAATGGTCGCATGAGTCGTTTACTTACGACATTATTGTTGTATCGTAGTGGCTTTATGGTAGGGAAATATGTATCGTTAGAGGCCAAGATTGCAAGACATAAGGATATGTATTATACTGCTTTACACGAGTCTAGTGATACTTGGTATGATGAAAGTTCCTGCCCTATATCGTTTATTCGCTATTGGTTACAAATGCTATTAGCAGCGTATCATGACTTTGAAGACCGCAGTTCTTTATTGGTACATAGCGGTTCTGCCATGGAGCAGGTGCAAGCTGCCATCGACAATCACTTAGGGACTTTTACAAAGCAAGATGTTAGAGACTGGTGTCCTAATCTTAGCGATAGTGCTATTGAAGGTTCTATACGTGCTCTTATGAAGGATGGTCGTATTCAACGAAAAGGCGGAGGCCGTTCTACCTATTATGTGAAGTCTTAATAATTGAGCACGTTTGTCTTTCATAAAATATTTAGCTTTATCGAATATACTAGATTTTATATTCTTGTATTTAAGTTTGAGAGGTAAAATATGAAAAAAACATTGGCAGCTGTTTTGGCAGCAGGCGCTTTATTGATTGGTGGCATCGGTAGTGTTGATGCAGCAAATTGGTATACTGTTGGTACTGATAGCAATGGCATCACTTGGTCCATCGATAACGATTCTGTTAAAAAAGATGACAAAAAAGCTGTTTTGGACATCAAAGCTATGGACTACGAAGGTTACCACTACATCGTAACTGAAGAGTTTAACCACAAAAAACGCGAAGTAAAAGACGTTAAGGTTACTCTTTACAATCCAAAAGGCGAAGTAGTAAAACAAGAACAACCTAACAAATCTACTCGTAAGGTTGAACAAGGTACTCCTGCATACGCTGTATACACACTTATCTGGGGTGACAAATAATCTGATCCTCCGAGGGTTATGATTTTTGGTGAAAGCCTATATACGCACGTTCTCATTTGAGGGCGTGCGTTTTTTATTTGCTTTTAATTCCCTAAAATTTGGTGAATTATTTGTTCATTCGTGGTACAATGGGAACAATATTGCGCATTTTTGCATAAAAGTGTGACATTTCTACATAGTATAAACTTTCACTATAGCGTATACTAAAGGTAAGATGTGGAAGTACGCCTTGAGCACAGTGCTCTGTAGTTTGGCCTATTTCTTTTAAAGGTTTGCTAGTTTTAGTTTGTTAGAGGAGGTCCTCATGTCTCAATACGAATTTATCGATAAACGCGTGCCGATTGCGCTCGACAATCCATCCATTTATCACGACATTTCTAAGTGTAAAAACTGTACGTTATGCCGTCGCGCTTGTGCGGACGTAATGAGCGTACTCGACTACTACGATCTCGACGCAAATGGCGACGTGCCTGTATGTATCCACTGTGGTCAATGTGCGGCTGCATGTCCATTCGACTCCATGCATGCTAAATCCGAGCTTGAAAAGGTGAAAGCAGCTCTTGCAGATCCTGAAAAAGTCGTGGTTATTCAAACAGCTCCAGCTGTTCGTGTAGCTATCGGCGAAGGCTTCGGTTACGAACCAGGTACATTCCTTGAAGGTAAAATGGTTGGTGCATTGCGTGCATTAGGTGCAGACTATGTAGTAGACACTAACTTTGGTGCGGACTTAACTATCATGGAAGAAGCATCTGAGCTTGTAGAACGCCTTAAAAATGGTGGTCAAATTCCTCAGTTCACAAGCTGCTGCCCAGCGTGGGTGCGCTTTGCGGAAATCTACTTCCCTGAATTGATTCCTAACTTGTCTTCCACACGTTCTTGTATCGCTATGGAAGCAGCTATGATTAAAACTTATTTTGCTGAGAAAAAAGGCATTAATCCTAGCAATATCGTATCCGTATCTGTAAACCCTTGTACGGCTAAAAAAGCAGAAACAAAACGGGAAGAAGAAAATGCAGCGGCTCGTTACCATAATGATGAATCCCTTGGCATGGATACAGATATTTCCATCACCACACGTGAGTTCATCCGTTGGATTCAAGAGGAAAACCTCGACTTCAATGCTATTGAAGAATCCCAATTCGATGACTTAATCGGTATGGAAACTGGGGCCTCCATCATCTTCGGTAACACTGGCGGTGTTATGGAAGCAGCTATGCGTACAGCATACAAGCTTATCACTGATAAAGAGCCACCTCCATATGCATTGACACACCTCGAAGACGTTCGTGGTATGGAAGGCGTTAAAGAGGCCACTGTTCAATTAGGTGATGATGTAACCTTGTCTGTTGCGGTAGTGCATGGCGGCAAAAACACACGTGACTTCCTTAATGCCTTGAAAGACAGCGATAAACACTATGACTTCATTGAAGTTATGGCTTGCCCTGGTGGCTGTATTGGTGGCGGCGGTCAACCGCGCACTAAATTGCCTCAAGCTGTGAAAACTAAGGAAGCTCGTATTGGCGGTCTTTACGAAGCTGATGCGAACTACAAATGGGTTGCTTCCTATGAAAACCCAGAAATCCAAGCCTTATACAAAGACTTCTTGGGTGAACCATTGGGCCATAAGGCACACGAATTATTGCACACACATTACACAGACCGCAGCGCGGTTCTTGGTGATCGCAAAGACGTAACACCTGAAACATGCCCAACATCCCCTAAATATAAGGGCTAATCGTATTACCATGTAGCTAATTCGATCAGTACGAGTCGTTTCGAATGTAATCTGCCGATACGTACATCTATTCGAATGTAATCAGTCGATACGTACATCTATACATTGGCGTGATTAGACTAGTATATGGGTAACTAACTGAACATACATAAATCCTACGGGTCATGAGTGACTTGATACTTGTGTAGATATTGACTACTGAGTGTCACCTTACATGCGATTCGTAGGATTTTTATATTTATCCTTCTTATAGTTTTGTATATGTTATATGTATGGATCTCATAAGGCACTAGATTTTGACTGTATGTACTATCATAATGATTTCATATCAATGGATTGTTTTGTATAGTAATTGTTACTGTTACTGTTACTTTATAACTTTATTATGATAAATTAGTATAGAAAATTAGCTTTCACATGAGGAAAAGATGAATTATATAGTGTATAATATATAGAGAAGTAATGTGTAAGAGAGTTCAGCAAGGAGTTTTGTGGAGAGATGAACTTGTTTTTACGGCGTGCCTTATGTGGCATGGCCTTGATAGTCGCCGCCATCGGTACTGCGGGATGCCAACATGAGAGTCAGGCAGAGCAGGAAGAGGTACGAACTGTATCGTATCGGGCCGTCATGGAATCAGACAAACCTGTCCCTGAAAAGGTGAACACCTGGCTTGGGGCTATGTCTCAAGAGGACAAGATAGGCCAGCTGATGATGATTAGCCTTCACGGCAGCACGGTAGGACAGTCCCAAAAGGACGTCATCAGGAAATACCGTGTGAGCGGCGTTATGCTAACTAATGAAAATCTAAATAATAAAAACCAAGTGAAAGCTTTCACCAGCGATATCATACAAACGGCCACAACGGCGAGTATGGTGACGCCATACATCGGCATCAATCGGGATAAGGTGTTGCGTACGAATGAAAGTTTCTTGCGCTTGCCAGAGCCAAATCGTTGGGGCCAACTACCGATGGAACGGATCATCAATTTAGTGACTCGATCGGCCATCGAAATGCGGGATATGGGCTTTAACCTCATCGTGGGACCAAATGCAAACCTAGGGGTGCCGAATGTGTCCTATACATCTGACCCTACGTGGGCAGGGCATATGGATCTGGCCATGGCGGAGCGTTACCAAATCAACCACATGTGGTTTGGCTATAACTACTTCCCAGCAGTGAGCCTTGGTGATGCATCCTTTGAGACCGCTAATGATGCGAAGGCCTATCTGAACAACAACGATGTGTCCGTATTTAAACGCCTCATTACACAGACGACAGCGAATACGTACATGCTCGTCATAAGCCATGTGCAAATCCCTGCCATCGATAATGAACACCTAGCGAGTAACTCGAAAGCAATCATAACGGACTGTCTACGACACGAGCTAGGCTATAACGGCGTGGTTATGACCGACCGTGTCGATGTAGGAGCCTTGCAAGCAAACCAAAAGATAGGGGACTTTGCAGTTAACTCCATCGTAGCAGGCAGTGACCTCGTCCTCCTTGATGCGGATACGGGGCACATCGATGAAGTCCATCGCGCACTTATGCAAGCGGTGGCGAACGGAACTATTTCACAGGACCGACTCAATGATGCGGTTAAGCATATTTTGCTTATGAAGATGCAAACTCAAATACAACAATAAAGAAACGACTATATAAATATCCTTATTACATACGAGTCATATGACGTGCTATACCTTATGGTAGGCACGTCTTTTTATATGTGTTGATTACGAAAAAAATTATATACGAAATATTGTATGTTGGCGTGACGAGGATAGACATATAAGAATGCAGTAAATATAAGGGATTTCACAATCAAATGAGTAAAAAGTAAACCATAAAATAAGTGTATTTTATGCGTAAAAAATTTAACATAATAAAAAGTCATGTTAATAATATGAAAATAAGTTTATATTTGTTTTAAATTTATGATATAATAATCTCCATAGAATGTTGGAGGTGAGAGTATATGAATTTTGTGGGACGTGCTGAAATTATTGAGAGTATCCAGTCCCGTATTGCGATGAATCAAATGAGTTTGTGTGTTGTTTACGGTCCGCATCGCAGTGGCAAATCCTATGTGGCTTCCCAGCTCGTACGACGTCATAAGGCGTTATACTTGGCAGGTCGCATGGCTAATGAAGCGATCCATGTAGCTGATATGAATCGAGCTCTTGAGGCACGTTTTGTTCCTACCGATGAGCAGGACAAATTCGAACCGATCACTAGCTTGCAAGAGGCTTTTGAGGGTCTATTTGAAAGCAGTGTGAAAATGCCTCAGACTGTGGTGATTGATGATTACCCTTCCTTGGTGGAGGCTGTGCCACAGTTTCCTATTTATTTACGTGATTTGTTAGATGCCTATAAAGAAAAGAGCCATTTGAATATTATTTTGATGGCCAATGGTTTAGAACAGCTCGATGGTCGCATCATTGGCGATCGCAGTCTAATCGGTCCCTATGTGTCGGAATATTTTGAGGTGAAACCGTTCTCCTTGGTGGATATGAAATCCTTGGGCCTTCACTATGCTAAGGATGACTTGCGTACCGTATTCGCCGTAACAGGCGGTCTACCTGCGTATGTGCAGTACTTTGATAATGGTGAAAGCATCGATACGAATATTATTAATTTATTCTTCTCTGTATCAGGTGCCCTATTTGAAGAAACACAACATATCTTACACAGAGATATGAAGAATATAACAGGTGCTAATGCCATCCTATCTGGCCTTGCTACCCTTGAAAGACCATACTACGTGGAGCTTTTACAAGCCAGTCAAATTAAAAGCGGCACCTTTACATCTCGTTTAAATGACTTGATGGCGATGGGCCTTGTAGGTCGTATCCAAGCCAATAGCCGTGGACCTGCGAAATACGCTGATTACCATTTCACAAATAGCATGTTCCATTTCTGGTACCGCTATGTGTATAAATACTGGGGGGACATCGTGCGTGGCAACGGTGCAGACGTGTACCAAACCTACGTAAAACCACAATTGAAAGACTTTGTGGAAGCCTCTTGTATCGCAATTTAATCAGATACATTAAATATAGGATTACTTGTACAATTACTGGCAATATCAGAATACATGACTCCTAATGTGTATGTATTAGTAATCTGAACTTACGTACTATTACCCAATGGTAGTACTCACTCTTCTAAAAAAGACACCACACTTCCTCTGTGGTGTCTTTTTGTGTTGTTTATTTATTTTCAGCAATTACCTATCTAGGTGTATAGTTATGACCTTTTATGGGTAGAAATTAATGTTAAGATGTAACAGAATATGACGGAATTCAAAAGAATTGCTAATTTGTCAAAATCCCCTTTTCACGCTATTGTGTAGATAAGCGCTATGCCATGGCAGGAAAGGGGATTTATGTTATACAAAAACGAAGAACCGTTAGTACAACGAACCTGTATTAAAACTGCAAGCTTACAATCGGAGATATTAGTTACTAGAAAATCAGTATCTGAAAAAGCACAATCTAAAAAAGGACAATCTAAAAAAGCACAATCTGAGGAGCTATTACCTGCGGAAAAAACTTCTAGCGAAGTACTTTCTAAGGAACTAAAGTACAAGGTTCCAGAGGAGTTGAAATTACAGACCCTCATTTGTGGGCATCAGGTATTAACATCCTTATCGGATAAAAGCCTTGTGTCGATTTGTCAAAATCCGAACATGCGAATTCAGACCGTTGGATATCAGCCGTGGTCTGTTGATGAGCTGCGCCATGATGCGGCACAAATAGAGCTCTGTCGCAGGTATCGACCACTCATCTTGCACTATACGAATCGGACTGGGAACCGCGAGTTTAGGGAAGATCTAGAGAGCTATCTATGGGCTATACTTTTAGAATCCATTTATAGCTTTGACCTGAAAGGGGCTGTACCGTTCCCTGGCTTTGTGAAAGCTGGTATTAGATATGGTTATATGCGGTATTGGAAACGAGAACGGTTACGTAATCATCGTGAGATTCACATTCCAGACCGCATCACCGAAGATGGAGAAGTCACGTTTGGTATGGATATCTTCTCGTCTGGAGAAAATATAGCGGACATGATTATGACTGCCGATGAAGAACAACGACTACGTGCTCGTCTTGTATGGGCTCTAGGCAGATTATCTCAAGATCAACAAGACCTATTGCGTCGTGTATACGGTGAATGTAAAAGTCTCGTATCCGTTAGTGAAGAGCTGAACTGTAGTCGCCAAGCTATCCAAAGACGTCATGAACGAGCCCTTCGGAAGCTGCGCAGATACCTAACGACGGACTTTAAGAAACTACGAGTACACTAGATACGAATACAATAGGGCTATACATTCACTAGAGATATACACGTATTAGAGTTATATACATATGAGATTCTTAGAACTCTGAATCGATTAGAATATGTAGTGTAAACATATGAATATTAGTCTATTAGAGTCTAGTTCGTATTAAATAATATGTGTTAATATAATTTAATTTCTTATTTATATTCTGATTTTCGTATAATTACGTTAATCTCTATTTACAGATATACATAAAATATGCAATTCTCAATTTAAATGAGAAAATAATGACACATATAAGTAATCATTAGTTTTACAAGATCTTAAAGTCTTTAATTTTACATAAATTTCTATAGTTTTGTGTATATATTTACAAATTATACAGACTGATATACAATTAAATCAACAGCAGATTAAAGCATGCGAATCTGCTTTCACAGAACACGTGTTCATTGTATTGTTGAAGGGAATGTTCCTAATTAGAGTGGAGAGAATTCCTATGATAACACATGATGAATTAACAGATATGATGGCCGCTCGGCTATCTAAGGGAGAGGATTTGGATTTGATCTATACGAATCCAAAGAACCATATTGTTTGTTTTATTCCTACTTATGAGCCTGGTGGTGGTGACAGTACGAAGTGCTATTTCGTAGATGGCCGTGAAGAACTGGTCTGTCTGCCGATGCGCACCATTACGCGAGAGTTGGCGCTACAGGAAGGGTTGAGGCCCAATTATATTATGACCAGCGACGGTCGGCGTAGTAGCTATACATCGCCTAAGACCTATGGTCCGCATCTAACCTTTGCCCATATCAAATGTCGGCGCCCTATTGGCAAAGACGTGGTGTACGGCCTCTTTAACGTGGCTATACCTTATGAATATATCGTTACGGAAGGTCCGGAACCTGATACGAGCTATATTCACGTGGGGAACTTCGCACCGATTCTGGTGTATCAATCCCCGCGTCACGTCAAACACAAACTGAACGAAGCCATGCTAGAACACTGCAACTACGTGCGCAAAATGCTAGCCCGCATCAAACTCAGCCAAAACCCACAAGTCGTGGCCGAACTATTTATCGCCTGGAGAGACCTAACGAGATAATTCGTTGGATGGTGAAAGTACAAGTAGGAGGGTGGAGAGAAATCTGGGAAAGGAGGATAGCGTATAAGAAAATAAATAGAACTGCGGGCGTAGCAAAGATAAAACGTAGATACTAAAAATAGAGGGCTGTAACAGAATGTGGTTTTACCACATTCTAGTTGCAGTCCCTTGTTTATTATGATAAGCTTTAATTTTATTATTGTGATATTGTATAGTATTGATAATACAATAAAACTACAGTATAATTAAATTACATTAAGAGCAGTCTTAATGGAGCATTGTTTCAGTCAAGAGGCAGAATAATTTATTTCTTCCTTTGAACTTGTAGTATGCATAACAAGCTAATGCTTGTAGTATTACGCAAGTAATGACTATTAATAATGTAGCAATTGGTTGATACTGAAGAATCATCTTTAGTCCCTCTTCTATTGTAGCATATATTGCAGTTTTAAACTTATAGTGGACAACTGCTAAAACAGCATAGTGTAAAAATGTTAACCCGTAGACAAGCTATTCCACTAAGCCTTTATGTTTACGGGTTTTGCAATTGGAGAATTTAAAATGGAATTATATCAATGGGAGAAAAGTGTTTCAGGTATTACCCGTAAGTATAATCATTTTGACTTATGGACTAGTTATAATAGTGTTAGACATTATATTTTAGATCGTTCCAAGGTTCAAAAACATGGATTTTATCCATTAATTCATTTTGAAATGCCAAAACCTAAGTGGATAAAATATAAAGGTAAGGCAAAAGTTAATACTGAAAAGAAAAGAGATATTTTTTATGCTGCCCATATTGATTCATGGATATATAGATATTATGCATATCTAATTAATAAATTTTATAATAGTTATACAATAGAAAATGGTATTGATTGTGTATCAGTAGCTTATAGAAATAATAAGTCCGGACAAAATAATATAACTTTTGCTAATAATGCGTTTTCATTTATTCGTGACTGTCAAAGAACATATAAAAAAGCCTATGTGATTATTGGCGATTTTACTGACTTTTTTGATAACTTAAATCATAAGTGCCTAAAGGAACGTTTACAACTTGTTTTGGGACAGGATAAATTAAGTCCTGATATGTATGCAGTTTTTAAGAATATAACTAGAGCTACATATGTTGAGTTAAACGATATTTTAGATTTACATAGACTAAAACATACTGATAAGTCACGTAGAATAGTTAATAAAGATACTTTTAATAATGGGCGTATTTTAGATATAAGAAAATTGGAGATTAATAAAGTTAAAATTCATAAAGAAAAATGCAATGTTGGGGTCGCACAGGGAACACCAATTAGTGCAGTATTATCAAATATCTATATGATTCATTTTGACAAATCACTAAACGAATTAGCAAAGAGTGTAAATGGATTTTATCAGCGATATAGCGATGATTTTATTTTTATTTTTCCTGAAACTCAAGATTCATATGGGATTGGTGAGATTATAAATAGAATCCGTGAGTATGTTAGTAATACAAAAGGTTTAACTCTTAAAGATGAAAAAAGACAAATTTTCAAAATTGATGGCTGTTCTATAAATAATATTACAGAGAGTTTTCTTGATGATTCTGAACCTGAAACAAATACTCATGATAGTACTTTAATTAATTATTTAGGATTTAGTTATGATGGTGTGAAGATATTTGTAAGAGCTAAAACTTTGTCACGATACTTTAGTAAAATGGCTATTTCTGCGCATGCAATTGCACGACAGAATGGTATTACACATCCAAAGAGATCTAAAGTTAAAAGTAAAAAGATTCCTTTGTATAAGGTCTTTGATAGATTTACTTATAAAGGAATGAAGTCATATAGACGTAAACATAGTAGTAAAAAACACGTTGCTGTAATTGCAAATAATAAAGGAAATTTTCATGATTATGTAGAGCGTGCACAGCGTGTTTTTAGTGCAGATGTTCATATTGCAAATGTAACGAAAAAATCTATTGTTTATTTAAGAAAACGATTAAAGAAAAAATATGAGGAGTCACATAGTTAATATAAAAATGTTTATATAGATTTTTGTACTTGAACGATGGAATATGTATTATTTTATATTTTACCGCTTAGCTCAAATGCTAGGCGGTATTTTTATGATAACCTAAAGAAGTTTTAAGACTCCTAGATATATTATTTCTCTATTTTTTCTCTACGGAAGACGTATAATATTATCTTTTTACTTTAGTATGTTATTGATATGTATGGGAAATCTAGTAATGGCTTAATTTAATCGTATTTCCTAATTGTATATGTTCAAACGATTTATGATAGTTGTACCGAGTCAGATTGTAGGTGGAAACGTTGATGTTTGGAACTTTAACTGACTAAAAATTTATCTAGTAATATTAGTAGAGTTTATCAAGTCTTTGTTATGCAACATAGTCATTTTTAAATTCTTCATGAATGTGCTATTGTTATATTTATAATGAGTTAATTGCACAATATGCCGTTCAGAGGTATTACGTACAATCAAACAAATTATGTATATTGTTATTAGTTTAAATAGAATAGTGAAATGTATTAGCCCAAAGCGTGCTAGTGCGTTTCTTTGGAAATGAATATGGTTCAATCAATAGAGCGTGGTATTGAGATACTCAGGTTGTTAGAGGCGAGTCCGCTTGGTGTGACTGAGCTGGCGAATGCGACGGCGTTACCGAAGACGACGGTTCATCGGTTGCTCAAGACCTTTGAGGCCCATCATTGGGTTGAGTTCAATGGGGCCAAGAAGTATCAGTTGTCTTGGGGTGTTTTACCCATGGCAAAGTCCTTTCTTATGTCTTTGGATGTGCGTGCCATTGCGCATCCGTACATGGTGGCCATTCGTGATCAGTTGCAGCAGTCCGTGAATTTGTTCTTGGCGCAGGGCGATTATCGCATCTGTATCGAGCGCGTTGCGGCGGACAAGCCCTTGCGTCATGACATTAAGATCGGCACGGTGTACCCTATTTTTAAAGGGGCGGCGGGCAAGATTTTTGGGGCTTATCTAGGGGGCTTCAAGGATGCTGATATGAGTGCTAGTGAAAGCGCCCAAATTCGTCATGATGGATATGTAGTAACACGCGGCAATCGCGTGCCTGATGCGGCATCGATGGCAGTGCCTATCTTCTCCTTTGGCAATAAGTTAGAGGCGGTGATGACCATCTCTGGTCCTATCGGGGACTACACAGAAGAGCGCGTCAACGAGTATCTATCTGTCATGATGGCATTAGGTCAAACCATTTCTAAACAAATGGGAGCGACCTTATAATTTTATTTTTACCCAATATATGGAATAGCGTTCCACTATACGGAATATTTATATGTATTGAAGATAAAGTTAGGTTTTATAGTGTGTATGTAGGAGGTAGAAATGAGTCAGCTTTTACAAGAGATTGAAGCATTGAGACAGCCCATGAAGGAGTTGAACGACTTCATTTTCGATCATCCTGAGCTAGGAAATGAAGAGTTCCAAGCCCATGAGTTGTTGACGAATTTATTGGAGAAGGAAGGTTTCACCGTAGACCGTGAGGTAAGTGGCCTTAAGACTGCCTTTAGAGCGGTGTACCACGTAAACGGTGGCGGTCCTAAGATTGGTTTGCTTTGCGAGTACGATGCTCTTGAAGGCTTGGGCCATGCGTGTGGTCACAATTTACAAGGTCCATCTATCTGTACGGCGGCCATAGCTTTGAAACGTACGTTACAAGCGCCTTGTACCTTGGTTGTGTACGGTACGCCTGCAGAGGAAACGGCTAGCGGTAAGCTCGTTATGGCTCGGGAAGGCGTGTTTGACGATTTAGATCTTGCGTTCATGATGCACGGCAGCGATACGACGACGGTAGACGGCAAGTCTTTGGCGCTCAATCTTGTGAATATCAAGTTCCATGGCAAGTCTGCTCACGCGGCGATTGCTCCAGAGAAGGGCATCAGCGCTCTTGATGCGGTATTGTTGTTCTTTAACGGCATGGAGTACTTGCGCGAGCACGTGCCGACTGAGGTTCGCATGCACGGGATCATCACTGATGGCGGCAAGGCGGCGAACATCGTTCCAGATTATGCATGCACTCAATGGTATATTCGTTCTTCCAGTCGCATTCGTCTCGACGAGGTTGTGGCTCGTGTGAAAGACGTGGCTCAAGGGGCGGCGTTACAGGTGGGCGCTACCATGGAATGGGAAGAGGTTAAGGCGTACGACAACAAAGTCAATGTACAAATCTTGAACGATATACTTTTAAAAAATGCAGAAAAAGTAGGGGCCCCAGAGATTTCTGAGCCTCGCAAGGTGACGGGATCCACCGATTTCTCTAGTGTGACGTTCCGCGTGCCAGGCGCTTGCTTGCGCGTGAAATTCGTAGGCAAGGGCGTAACGAGTCATTCTCAGGAATGGTTAGACAATGGTAAAAGCCAGCTTGCTGAGGACGCTATTATGTATGGCGCGAAGGGCATTGCTTTATCTGTTGAAGAAATCCTTGAAACACCAGGCTTGTTAGAAAAAATCAAAGAGGATTTCAAACAAGCGAAGGAAAACTTCTAAGTATTGTGTTGTAAATGGAGGGAACATGTATGAATTTGTTAGTTTGTTTATTGGTCATCGCCATAACGGGGACGCTTGTTATTAAGAAGTTTAAAGCCCAAACCGTATTGTTGTTAGGCGGTCTTATTATGATGTTTGCAGCGTACTTGTTAGGCTACACAACATCTTTCGTAGAAGCGAAGAAGTCCACAGGGGTTCTTTTCTTTGATGCTTTTGAATTCATTAATATTACCACTGCCAAAGATGCGGCAAACCTTGGTCTCATGATCATGACTTGTACTGGTTTTGCCAAGTACATGGACCATATCGGTGCCAGCTCTCGCCTCGTTGTAACAGCTATTAAACCGCTTGGTAAAATGAAATCTGCGTACCTAGTAATGGCGCTTACATTTATCCTCAACATGTTCATGTCTCTAGTAATCCCAAGTGCTTCCGGCCTTGCGATGCTCATGATGGTAACAATCTTCCCAATCCTTGTGCGCTTAGGCGTTAGCCCAGTCGGTGCTGCGGCGGCTGTTGCTACAGGTCACTTGCTCGACATTGGTCCTGCCTCTGCTACTACATTACTCGTATCCAAAACAGTAAACATGCCAGTTCATGAATACTTTGTAGGGTATCAGTTGAAAGTCTATATCATCTGTGGCTTGATGGCGGCTATTGCTCACTTTATCTGGCAAAAATACATGGATAAAAAATCCGGTCACATCCCTGCAGAATATGTAGAAGAGCATAAAACGGATGATCTTGAAGTCGGTCCATTACCTTATATTTTCTTACCATTGTTACCATTAATCTTTATCCTTGGCTTCAGTGATTATGCTATTCAAGGCGTTAAGATGAACGTAAACCTTGCGATGTTCCTTAGCTTGTTCATCGCTATGGGTTGTGAACTCATCCGTTATCGTGACTTCCGCAAAATGGCGGCTAGCATCCAAACCTTCTTCAAAGGTATGGGCGACCAATTTGCTAATACTGTAACGTTAATCGTTGCTGGTGAAACATTTGCTTTCGGTTTGACTTCTTTAGGCATCGTAAAAGAATTTGTTGCCGCTATCCAAGGCCTTGCTATTTCTGCTGATGTAGTAGGTGTTATTGTATCCACAATTATCACTAGTTTAAGTGTTGTAATGGGCTCTGGCGTTGCGCCTATGTTCGCCTTTGCTCCACTAGTTCCAAACTTTGCAGCTGACCTTGGCGGTAATGCCACAACAATCCTTTTGGGCATGCAAAATGCAGCCAGCGTAGGCCGTCTACTCAGCCCAATCAGTGCTGTTATGATCGCCGTAGCTGGTATTGCAAACATCTCCAGCTTTGATCTTGTAAAACGTACAAGTGTACCTGTTATCGTTACATTCATTACAAGTACAATTGCAATCTGGATTATTCACTAATTTGAAGCTAGCAATTCACAAAAAAATAAAACAATAGCAAAAGGCTTTACCTTAATTGGTAGAGCCTTTATTGATAGTTAAAAGAGTATTTTTTTGATTAAAATGAATAAATGATGAAAATTAATCGTTGTAATGAGCATAAGTTAGACTTATAATTATAATATATTGTGCAATTTTAGGTTATTATTGTTTTTTGTATATTTATAGTTAGTTAGACCATACTATAAGGGATTGTATGGCCAATGTTTTACTATGAATTCAGGGGGAGTAATCATGCATAAGAAGTTGTTAGTATTAGCTGGGATTATGTCTGTATTGTGTGCAAATGGTTTAACGGTCCATGCAGATTCTACTGTTTCCACGAATAGTGAGAATTTGTTAGTTAATAGGAGTACGAATGCGGATGGTTCTACGAATTATGAGATTTCTACGACGAATTATCCTACATATCAGGGCACGTTTATAGGTACTGGTGGGGATATTAACCACGGTATTCGCATTGAATCTGATGGTATATCTATTAGTGATACGGTAGGAGCAAATGCGGGCCATCCTGATGATCGTCATGCGCATTTCGGGGCAGGTCACTTTGATATGTATAATGGCACACATGAGCTCGTTTGGGAAAAGGATTATGGCTTGGCCATTCTCGATCGAAAAGAAAATAAATACATGGCGCAAATGGAGCCTAAAACTTTCACCATGACCAATATTCAAAGTGGTGATAAGTCTGAGCTTAGCACAGATGGCACAAAGATTGTGCACTTTGATAATGACGAGAGCATTGAATACAATACGAATTATGGTTATAAAGGGGTGACCATCACGACTACCGATGGGGACCATGATAATGAGAAAACGGTATCTCTCACTAACAAAGGCCTAGATAATGGGAATAATAAAATCGTAAATGTGTCTAAGGGCGAGGTTTCTAAAACCTCTACAGAGGTCATTAACGGCAGTCAGTTGCACGAGGTGAAAACGCAGGTGGACAATAATACGAATCGCATTTCTACGCTCGAAAATAACACGGTGAATATTGGTGACAAGGTGCTTAATAACGCCAAGTCCTATACGGATCGTCAGGTCTCCAAGGTTGGCGCTGCCTCTGCGGCATTAGCGGGCCTCCATTATCTCGACTACAATCCAAACGATAAATGGTCCTTTGCCACTAGCTTGGGTCACTATAAACACTCCACCGCTGGTGCTATCGGTGCGTCCTATCAGCCGAACGAAAATTCCATGGTTCACGCTGGCGTTACCGTTGGTGGTGAAAGCATGTTTAACATCGGTGCTTCTTTCAAAGTGGGCGAACAAGATCCGACACTCAAAACAAGCCGCTTTGAAATGGCGAAACAAATCAAAGACCTACAAGCTGACAATGCATCACTGCGCGCAGACAACGAAGAACTACGGGCTGAAGTAAACGAAATTAAAGCAACGTTACAAAAATTACAGTAATTGTAGTATTTATAATAGTCACATAAGTTATATAATAGCTAAGCTTTACGCTTGGACCATACATAGGCACGTTCTCGAGGATATAGTATACTTATACTAATGAGAGAACGTGCCTATTATTGTTTGAGAGGTGTTGTATGAAACTAAATAGTACTTTGTTGAGTTTAGCTGTGGTAGTAGCTTTCACTATGCCTATTGATGCGGCGCGATATACTGTGCCTGAAGGACAGCCGCCTGTACCAGGTGCTGACGCTAGTATTCCAGATACTGCATATCAGAACTATCGTTATGGTGAAGCTCTGAATGCTAATGCGAGTGCAATTATTTTAGCGCGCAAGCACATATATGAAATGTTAGATAAACAGGTAGAAGAGAATAAAAGAAGTATCGAAGAAGCAGAACGATGGAAGAAAGCACATGATAAATCTATGGATATATCTTCTCATGAATCTACGGTTATCTTGCTGCACGAAGGTGAGCATCGGGCTAAAATGACCGTGCCTATTGGTGTTACTGGAAGTTTTTATAAGGAATCTCATAAGAAGGATGGGATAGCTTCTTTTGCCGGTGAAAACAGTGCTATTACTGGGCTTGTTAGTTCTAGTGAAAGCTTTGTAGATGATGCAGCTTATAAATCGGCTAAACAAAAGGGTGCGTTTAATTATCCTGGTATTACGAAAGGGTATTGGAGTATAACAGATAAATATTATGGTGAGAATACGCCTTTAATGTTGGCTGCTGTTACGTTTGATAAACAACCAAAACACAATTATGTGGCAGCGCTTGGCCATATAAATCACCCAATTACTACTAAGGTAGAGAGTACAATGGCTAATTTTGTAATACCATCACTACAGCCAATAGATGATGTAGATCGTACAAGTGATGCTGTTACATGGGGGAATGTAACCTATCGTTTGCCTAAGGGTATGCAGTTACAATCAGAAATGAAAGAGGGGCCACATGCAGAAGGTCGTGTATATGTAGGGCCAGACATGCGGCTGGTTGTAACAAGAGGTCCTATACAGAGAAAAAATCATCCAATGGTTGCATATTCTAAACGTGTTTTTAACGATATTATTTATAGATCCTCTAAATTATTGTTACAAAATGTACCAATCCAATCTGCGATGGTGTTGAATAATGGTATTCCTACCTATATCATGGATCAATACAACCTTGGTAAGCTATCACGTATACTCCATTTGATACAAGATGATGAATACTCATATGTTATGGTATTGACATATAAAGATGATAAAGCTAAATACAAGCATATAGAGTTGCGTAATATGATGGAATACTTAGACTTTAAAAATGCTAACGAGTTAAGAAGCAAGATAGAAAAGAAGTTAAAGAAATAAGAAAAAGACCGTACCTTTTGGTACGGTCTTTATAGGATTGCCTTTGGGGCATTAATAGCGCTTATTTGTCTTGGAAAAGACAAATAGCCCTTCGTTTCTTCGGAAATTAGATAAAACGAAAAGGCTATTTCTACATGTTTCATTTAGTTTAGAGATGAGCCTGACGTCACTACTCGTCTGACTATCTACTTATATTATAGGGATAAAGATATATATCGTCAAATGGAGATAAACCTTATAAATATCAATTAGAAGTAACTCATATATACTAAATTATAAAATTATTAATAATAGGCACGACCTTGTTTGCATAGTATACTTATGCTAATAAGGTTGTGCTTATTTTATGTTGTAAGTTGAGAGAGGATTTTATGTTACGTAAAAGTGTAATTATGATGGCAGTAGTAACTGCTTTCACCATAAATGTAAGTGCTGTACAGATCGAAGTGCCAGCCGGACAGCCGCCTATGCCTGGAGCAGATGCGAGCATTTCTGCCAATGCGTATGAGAATTATCGGGCAGGTAGCTTGAGTAATATAGGAGCTAGCGATGTTATAAAGTTAGATTCTAAATCTGAAAAGAATAGGGAAACGTTTATAATCGACTGGGGACTAACACGAGATGAAGCTAATGAGATAGCAAGTGGTTCTAAAAAGGTGATAGACTTAATCGCTAATGAGTCTGCAGTTGTGTTGTTGCATGATGATCGTACTAACATCAGAGCCTCTGTTCCTGGACTACTATTAGCAAGTAAATACTATCCAAAACACAGTGATGGTGAACGTTTATCTATTGTAAGAGAACATTCCGTGTTTTTTGCAATCGGCACGAAACAGAATTATGATGATGCATTAGGCAAACTAAAATCGGATCAAAAAGGGGAGTTTATATATCCAGGTATCACACATGGTAAATGGGCTATTGAAACAGAGTCTTTCGGCGAAAATACGCCTGCTATGGTTGCCGTAGTTGGTTTAGATAATCAGCCAAATCAAGAATATATGATAGGGCTTAGCTACAAAAATCAGCCTGTTACTGACAAGCTCGAGCGTGTTATGAGTAATTATGTGATTCCATCAATTCGCTCTTTAGATGATATGGATCAGTATAGTGAAAGCATCAACTGGGATAATCTCATGTATCGTATCCCTAAAGGGCTTAAACTTATAGCACAGAAATCGCTAAAGGACTCTACTGAAATTAGGGACTATCGTGGAGCGGGTATACGATTTGTTGTGGCCAAGAAACCTATAAAAGTAAAAGATAAATATATGTATTCCTTTTTTAACGAACTTGTAGAAATAAAACCAGAACGCCAGATAATAGGTGATACGCCTATTCAGGCAGCATCTGTTTGGAATAATGGCGTTCCTAGTCTTTTAGTAGATAATTATCAACCAGGGAAAAAATCTATAATGCATCGATTCTTATACGATGACAAGAATGTATATATTATGAGTCTAGTTTATACTGATGGAGCTATACCATATTCTCATATTCAGCTACGCAATACGGTAGAATATTCTGACTTTGCAAATGTTGAAACATTGAGAGATAAGGTGATCCGTATTCAAAGTCAAGAAAGAAAGTAATACGAAAATGGAATACAGTTGTGTGTATTTAGTGTGTAAATGTTAAGAGGGTTTTATGTTACGTAAAAGTATAGTCATGATGGCATTAGCAGCTGCTTTTACCATGAATGTAAGTGCTGTGCAGATTGAAGTGCCAAAGTGGCAACCACCAGTGCCAGGTGCTGATGCGAGCATTCCTGCTAATGCTTATGAAAATTATTCCCATATAAATGAAAAGGCAATACAAGAGGCGGAGATATTTAGCGATAAAGTACAGAAAAATGTGGAGACCCCCAAGATTGCGATAGAAAAGGTTTTTAAGGAGAAAACTGGATTGGCTCAAGCTGTTAAGCTAGGGGAATTCTCAGAATCTACTGTTATCTTACTTCATGAAGGAAAGCATAATATCCGGTTATCTGTTCCAAATATTAGCTTGCGTGGAGATACGGTTGATTCTAAATCAAGTGATGGCCCTTTATTTGTAGTTCGTGGTTATACAAGCATTTTAATGGTGGGACCACCACATGCCAAAGAATTTAGCAAACATATGCATAATGAAGGCGTATATACATATCCGGGCTTAGAGAATGCATCTTAGCAAATTCTTAAAGCGAAGACACATATGATGTATACAGAGTTTACGCCTAAGAATACGAACACTACCTATGGAATTACATATCTTGGAGGCGGTGATGTGAAGGAGCCATACCAAGATAAAATAGCTGAGGTGGTAATGAGTAATTATATCATTCCGTCTATTGAGCCTTTGTCTGGGCTAGATAATTATAGCCATGTTAAGCATTGGGGCAATTTCAGCTATCGTATTCCTAAAGAGGCTAAGCTTGTGAGCGAAGCATTGGAAGATAATAAATATGAAGTTCGTACTTATGAAGATGTAGGGGTTAAAATTCGTGTATTGCGCTTTCGAATAGATCCTAATATTGTTGATAAAAGCTTGGCAAAAAAACAAATTTTTTCCTTTTTGAATAAATATGGTGATCTTGAGGCTCCTACACAGTATGCAACAGTTTGGAATAATGGTCTTCCAGGATTCCTAATTGATCGATATAAACCTAATGGAGAGTCCTATTTGCGCCATTTTATAAAGGATTCTGAATATTATTATAGTTATCGCATTGATTATGATGAAAGCAAATCTCCGTATAAACATAAACAATTACGCGATATGGTCGAGTATGCTGGTTTTGATAATGCTGAAAGCTTACGAAAAGAACCTCAATGGCGTATAAGTGATAGCCATAAAAAGAAACTTGATGCGGATCCAAGCTTTAATCCGTGGTATATAAAATGGATTGAAATATTAACTCAATAAGAACTTTAGTTTTAAAGTTTTTATGGTATTAGATAGGAGAAAGGCAATGAGTAAACTCAAGTACATCAAAATTATATTAGTGCTTTTGCTTAAGGCTTATCTTGTTTATCTATGGATTAACTTTGTAGAGACCTTTACTCAGCTACTCTATTATATTTATGTATTGAAAGTATCTTCATTGGAGCAGTTCGGTCTATTTCTATTCTTTCTCTTTGGTAATATATGTTGTATTCTGTGGCTTGTTTTATGGTGTAAGCGATTACCGCCAGCTTTTAACAAACCAAAAATATATTATAAAACTAAAGACTGGATACGATCTAAGAAACAAGAAGCACCTATCTATAAAGTCCTATTTGGCAGTTTACTGCTTTTGCTAAAACTATGTCTTGTAGTGTATATCTTAATCACTATCTCTACTGTTTTAAGCATTCCATTGATAAATGATTAGTCTATTTTCAAAATTTAAACACACTAAAAACCCGAGCTACTATTTGATTAGTAGCTCGGGTTTATTTGTCTCACAAAAGACAAATAGCCCTTCGTTGTCTAGTGTGACTAGATAACTGAAAGGCCATTTCTTCATGCTTTTGTGTAACTAGAGATGAGTCTGACGTTACGACTCGTCTGACTATCTACTTATATTATAGAGTTAAAGATATATATCGTCAAATTAAGATAAACATTATAAGTACTAATAGAGATAATCCCTTTATATTCTAAAATATACACTTATAAATAATAGGTAATAGGCACAGTCTTGTTTGCATAGTATACTTATGCTTATAAGGTTGTGTTTTTTATTTTGTAAATGTTTAGAAAAATGAGAGGATATATGTTACATCGATTTTTAATAACGCTAGGGCTTATGCTAGCTTTCACCATCCCAGCTCAAGCAATTACGATTGAGGAGCTCACGTCTCAGCCGCAGTTCAAGCAGGTGTCTCAGTTTGTGTCGGATATTCCTAATGTAGACGAGCGTGGCGCGTCCTATATTGACGTGAATACGGTGAAGGTCATCGGATTTGAGCCGCCTATTTATACGATTAGGGCGACGGTATATAAAGCGTATCAGTGGAATGATGAGAAGGTGATTACCGTTAAGGATATGACATTCACCTATGATAGTAGTAATTCCGCAGCTAGCAAGGCCTATCGAGCGCAGCAGCAAGGGACAACGGCGATTAATACTGATGCGGATGCGAATATGAATGAAGATATGTGGTCTAATCCTGGGATTATGCGCGATGAAGAGGAAATTAGTCGCTTTGGTTTTGACGGAACGCCTCGGCCTATCCATCGAGGTGCCTTTCTGCGCAGACCCGTTGTGAAAGATTCTCTAAATAAAGAGTTTTACGATATCGCTGATGCGGTGTATTATGAAGTATATAAGGAACATTTTGATGAGGTTATTGTTAATTAAATTCTATGTTCGGAGGTTATTATGAAAGCATTTGAAACAAAAGATTATAAGGCGTTTACCATGTTTGAGGAACGTTGGGCTCTTGTTACAGCGGGTACGCTTGATGATTTTAATACGTGTACAGTTAGTTGGGGCAGTATGGGTAACATGTGGGGCATGCTTGGCAATGATATATCTACCGTGACTGTGTACATTCATCCAGCTCGCTATACTCAAGAATTCATGGCGAAATACGATACTTTTACAGTTAGCTTATTCCCTAACAGCCAACGCAAGGCTCTTGGCTATTTAGGCTCTCATTCTGGTCGCGATGAAGATAAGGTTGCCAATTCTGGTTTAACACCAGTGGCAGTCGGTGATGGAGTGACTTTCAAAGAAGCAGATTTAACATTTGTATGTAAAAAATTATATGAACACCAATTCGATGAAGCTCATTTGGCAGATAAAATAAAGGAATATTATGCAGCAAACCCTACTGCCTATACTCAAATTGGTCATGATCGTTGGGAACCACATTATATGTACATCGGCGAAGTACTTGAGGCTATAGAGAAATAGACAATCCATTTAATACACAAAAAAGGCAGCCCTTAGGAGCTGCCTTTTTTGCATTGTTTATCAAAAGAAAGTGAGACGGTATTTACTACCTGTATTTATAATAACATAGGGTATGGGCATAAAATGCCACATACTATTGATACAAATTCTTAGTTTTAATTTTAGTTCTTTATTTTGGTTTTTATGTTACATTGGATGCCGTATTTTTCTAAGGGATTTATCAAAATAAGTCATAATTTTGATGAAAAATTAGTATATATAAGTCGATAGTGAGGGATAGCTTATATAGTGGGTTCTTTTGTTGATAACTACTATAAATTGTATATTTTAGTAAAATTTTGTGAATTTTAACCCCACAAAAAGGCCAAAATCTGATATAATAATAGTACAGAAATCGATGTATAAAAGGACTAAAAATTGTGTGTGTGAATTGATGTTTTTAGACTCACTTTTGGCCTAAAAATATCTGTAGTTCTTATAGTTAAATCGATGCAATCGGAACGTTGTATATATGAAACGACTACGCAGATGCGTAGTTTTCTTATTTTGTGTTTGGTATAGGTAGTCCCATGAGTGTAGTAAAGCCCTTATTATGGCTATTAGAACCGTATATCGTATATAAAGCCTATTTGTGGGCCCTCCGCTTTATAGCACATCCAGTGACGTGGGAAGGCGAAATAGATTTATTCTCCTTGACCTTAACGGTGCTACTCATCCTTGATGCGGTGGCATTGCCATTGGTGATTTTGTATTGCCCTGGGTTGAACCATGGCAAGCGCGTTCCTGATTGGATTCGCCGCTTAGGTACGCCTATCTACATCATTCACAATTGGCTTGATGGCAAGGTTGGCGGTGGTACATCTACGCCGATTGTATGGTTACGCAGAACCTTACATTCCCTATTGTTATTTATCTATTTGCTAATCCCGCTCTACGTAGGTGGTCATCTCGTGATGGGCCTCGTAGTGGCTCTCATGTATGATGTTCTCGTGTGGGCACATGGAGGTGTGTGATGGCGACTTGCGAGTGGCCTACTACGCCTTTGTATCAGGCCTATCACGATCATGAGTGGGGGCGGCCTATTCATGATGATCGGTTGCAGTTTGAACATCTCTGTCTTGAAAGTCTTCAATGTGGCCTCAGCTGGCTTACGATTTTGAATAAACGAGATATTATCCGAGGCTGCTTTGATCATTTTGATATTGATACGGTTGCTAGTTATGGTGAAAGCGACGTAGAGCGAATCTTGCAGACTGAGGGTATGCTCAAGTCTCGACCTAAAATTGAGGCTATCATCAATAATGCTTCTGCTTTTAAAGATATTCAAGATGAATTTGGTTCGTTTTGCAACTATATCTGGGCTTTCACAGACAATAAAACTATTATTTATGACAATCATCCAAATGGTCAGGTGCCAGCTAAGAATGGTCTGTCTACTCGTATTAGTAAAGACCTAAAGAAACGAGGGTTCAAGTTTGTAGGCCCTGTTACGATCTATTCCCATCTGCAAGCCAGTGGCCTTATCAACGATCACGGTAAGGACTGTCCTTGTTTTGACGAGATTAATGCAAATGCAGATATTATCCGACTACCTGCGGATGGTGAGAATTAATATAGTTCTTATTATTCTGTATCTAGCGTTATATTTCTTTACTTGTTTTCAATGCCTGTTGTAATGTATTCATATAATGATTAGTTAACAATAGTTTTTATACATAATTCATTTTACAAAGTTGAATTTGTGTTAAACCGCACCTTAAGGTGTATACTATAGTCGATGGAAAGATAGCGTTCCATCATATGTCGGCCCGCTTTATATACAAACACATATATTCTCTCTCTCCAAAGCGGGTCTCTCATATACTTCTCTCTCAAAGCTATAAACACGACATAAAGCCTCTATCTTTTACTGGATAGGGGCTTTTTGCTATATATCGGAATGTTAGATTGTATGTCACGACAAATTGATTTATTTCGATATAGTTGATATACTGATGATGAAATAAGAATTTACTTTCACAATTTAGAAAGGGAAATATATGATTGGTTTGGGCACGGCCATTAACATTGGCCTCATCATAGCCGGCAGCTTGTGCGGCCTCGCATTTGGTCGGTTTATGAAAGAAAATTTGAAACAGACGCTCATGATGGTGAGCGGCATTATCGTTCTCCTTCTTGGGATGAGCGGCGCCATGCAGTATATGCTAGTTATTGTAAACGGCACGCTGCAAACGACGGGGCCTATGCTCATGATTATTAGCATGGTGGCAGGCGCTGTAATTGGCGAGCTTATCGACCTTAACCGTTGGATTACTGTTTTTGGTGACTGGGTGAAAGCAAAAACTGGCAACACTGGTGATCCGCAGTTTACGCACGCTTTTATTACAGCGTCCCTTACATTTACCGTGGGTGCCATGGGTGTGCTAGGTTCTATTCAAGACGGCTTGACGGGTAACTATCAAACGCTATTGTTGAAAGGCATCCTCGACGGCATCATCGTTATGGTTATGGTGTCCTCTATGGGCAAGGGCGCATTGTTCTCCTTTATTCCTGTAGGAATTACCCAATGGATTATTACAGCTATGGCTCATATCGCTGCGCCGCTAATGACGCCGAGTGCTATCGATAACCTGTCCTACGTGGGATCTATTCTGATCTTCTGTGTCGGTATTGACCTCATCTGGCCTGGTAAAATCCGTATTGCCAACCTGTTGCCAGCCATCTTTGTGGCTATGGGACTTACATTCTTGCTGTAAATCATACTATAAATAGCATTATAAGAAACCTATATTCTCTAAACCTTTGATATGTACCTTGTACATGAGGTGGAGGATATAGGTCTTTTTATTTTCTGAAATTATTTTGTAATAAAATAACTTATGATATTTCTCCACTCAATCAAGTTAATGACATCCCTCAACCCAATTAAGTTGATAGATATAGATCCTTACGTTCCGAAATAGGTGACCAATAGAGTCACTGCCAAAGTAGGATTTGACTGGTATTACCTAGAAATCTTTTACCAAAACTAATAGCAGAATAATTTTAATTTCCCATATGACTGTTATTCGGGTAGATATTATTGAATTATACCTGTTTAACAGGTATAATCAAAGGAGAGATTCTATGATTATCGGATTTAAGGATAAAGAAACAGAACGCATTTTTTATCGTGGATACTCACGACGTTTACCGACTCAGATTCAAAAAATAGTATTATTAAAATTACGTATGTTACATGCTTGTCGGACTATAGATGATTTTATGGTTCCACCTGGTAATCGTTTTGAGTTTTTACAAGGTGATCGACTTGGGCAATGTAGTATTCGTATTAATAAGAAATATAGAATATGTTTTTGTATAGATGAAGATTTTAATTTATATGATGTGGAAATTGTAGATTATCATTAAGGAGATAAAAGTATGAAGGAACTAATCCCAGTACCTAAAATGAGTGAGGTTCTACATGAAGAATTTATGCAACCATTGGGGCTAAGTGCGTACCGTGTTGCGAAGGATATTATGGTTCCTGTATCACGAATACAAGAAATTCTTCAAGATAAACGAAAAATTACGGCAGATACAGATTTACGATTGTGTAAATATTTTGGCATGTCTAAAGGGTTTTTCTTAAGATTGCAGATGGATTTAGATTTGCTTGAAGCAGAGGATACAGAGGGATTGCAAACTGATTTAAAAAATATTATATGTATTACAACTCAATCTATTACTGATTGATAATTTTCGATATATTTGGTACACTTAATTTATAAATATGTGGTTATAACATTATGTATTACTATAAGGAGACGCTATGTTATTCGTTGAATATCCTAAATGCACAACATGCAAAAAAGCAAAGAAATTCTTAGATGATCATAATATTAAATACACAGATCGTGATATTAAATCTGAAAAACCTACAGCAGAAGAAATCGCAGCTTGGTATCCACAATCTGGTAAAGATTTGAAAGCATTCTTTAATACTTCTGGTATGATTTATCGTGAACAACAATTGAAGGATAAATTGCCAAACCTTAGTGAAGAAGAAAAACTAGCTTTATTAGCATCCAATGGTATGCTTGTAAAACGTCCTATCTTGGTTCTTGAAGACAAAGTTCTGGTGGGCTTTAAAGAAGCAGAATGGATCGAGGCGTTGAAGCTCTAATTTCATATCAGTAATCGAAAGAACAGGTCCCTAAAAGACTCCAAAGCGAGCTAAGTCGTTTTTAGGGACCTGTTCTTTCTATATTTAATAAAAAAATTAGAGCTATCAACTAATACCTCTTAGTATTAAGTCATTTTTAGAGATAGGGGCTTTTCTTTTTATATGAAATTAGCATCTTCAACTAGGGCCTATTGAAGAGTTTTCAAAGCGAGCTAAGTCGTTTTTAGGGATCTGTTCTTTTTACATCTAATAAAGAAATAAGAGCTTTCAACTAGAGCTTTAACGGGAGAGGTCATTTTTATGAATTTACTCTTTTCCTATTTTGTAATGGAAATGCAGTTCTTTATTATTTATCAAAAAAATTAATTTGTATATAGTTTGTATGTTTTGTATAATATTTACATTGTAGATATACCCCTATGGGTACATAGAGGTTACATTACCTCAGGTATATAAAGTTTACATTACCTCAGGTACAAAGCGTTTTAAATTACCTTAGGTACAAAGTGTTTTAAATTACTTTAGGCACAGAGAGTTTCAAATTGCTTAAGGTATAAAGCGTTTTGAATTATTATTGTGTTGTTTTGTATTTTATTTCCGGAGTAAGTAAGGCCGGTTCTAGTGTATAGAGAGGTCCATATGAAGTTTTTACAGTCTTTATCAGCGCAGGTGTCGCTATTTACGCAAGGTGCTATTTTAGTATTAGGCGTTGTATTTATTCTTTTGGATGTGATTACAGAGTCATTAAATCCCGTTATAGATTTAGCGTGGGTAACGGTTCTAGTTTGTGGTTTACCACTATTTATTAACAGTGTTCAAAGTATTTGGGAGCGTTTAGAGATCCATGCTAATTTCCTCATTGTAGTGGCCATGGTGGCGCTCATTTCCATTGGCGATTATCATACGGCGGCCTATGTGGGGCTAATCGTACAGGCTGGTTTCTTCTTGGAGCAGCTTATTACGGGTGAGTCACATTACACTGTAGATAATGATATGCTTCCTATGATGCCATCTCAACTGGTGGCATTGCGTCAGGGTATTAACAATTATTCGTCCGTCATTGTTGTAGCTGTATTGCTATTGTCTATGGGTTCCTTTGCATTGACACAGGATTTCATACATACTGTAACCTTGTTATTGGTGCTATGCCCATGTTCTTTGGAACTTATTTTAGTAGCGCTCATGATGGGATCTCTTGTGGATGACGCATCTCCTGTATCGGAGCTTTCAAAAGTAACAAAGCAGTCTCATTTAGGTCTACTCATCGTGTCCATTGTGTTCCACGTTGCCATCATTGGTGCTGGTGTATTTGGTCTTATCGATCCTGTTACGGCCGTTGCATTGCACGGTTTGGCGCGACTTGGTCTCGTGTATAATTTGAAAGTTTTAAATGGTTCTTTGTGTGTAGCATAGAATTTAGTACAGTATATATTTTAAGACATAATAAAATCCCCTAGTAAATAATATGTGTCCAGGAAAATAGGTAGTACATATCATACTAGGGGAGTTTTTAGGTTCTTACAACTATTAGTTGTAGATTATTCTTTTGCTTGGGATTTGTCACCAAGTGTGAGAAGTAGGAATACGATAGCGAGGATACATGCACCAACGAGGGCCACGAAGCCGCCATCCCAACCATAAAGGTCAACCATAAGACCCATGAACGCACCAGCACCAGCGGAACCGATGAGGTAACCAAGAAGGCCTGTAAGACCAGTAGCGCCACCTGTTGCTACACGTGGTACCATGTCTGCTGCTTGAAGGCCGATCATCATAACAGGACCGTAGATGAGGAAGCCAATGGCGATAAGTGCTAAGTTATCGATAAGGATATTGCCTGCTGGGTTGAACCAGTAAACAAGGATTGCCAAGATAACGAATAGCATGAAGCAGATGGTAGCTGGAGCACGACGGCCGCGGAATACGCGGTCACTCAAATAGCCGCTTACGAGCATGCCTGGAATACCAGCCCATTCGTATAAGAAGTAAGCCCAACGGGAACCTTCTTTTGTAAAGCCTTTTACAGCAGTCAAATACGTAGGCGCCCAGCTTACTACGCCATAACGGATGAAGTATACAAAGATATTTGCGATTGCAAGATACCATAAGTATTTGTTATGCAAAATATATTTGTAGAAGATTTCTTTGAAAGTAGTTTTATTTTCATCTTTTACTTCAGTTGCTACTGTTTCGTGTTTATATTCCTCGATAGGTGGCAAGCCACAAGATTGAGGTGTATCTTTCAACAAGAAGAATGTAACCACAGCTAAAACGATAGAAATAAGAGCAGGGAAGAAGAAAATACTATGCCATGTACCAAATAGATAGATACCTAACGTAGCAAGAGGTGCGATAATACCACCACCAAGATTGTGGGATACGTTCCACCAAGACCACCAAGCACCGCGTTCAGAACGGGAGAACCAAGTTACCATATTTTTCGCATATGGAGGGTAACCCATACCTTGGAACCAACCATTTAAGAAGGCGAGCACGCACATGATAGGAATACTGCTTAAAACACCAGGTAAGGTGCCGAATAATAACATAACTAAAGCACTGAGCAATAGACCTACTGTGGAGAAGTATTTTGGGTTAGAGCGGTCAGACGCATTACCCATGACAAATTTACTTATGCCGTACGCTACGGATAAGAGGGTCATGACAATACCAAGATCCGCTTTAGTGTAGCCGTACTCGGCAATCATGTACGGAACAGCCAAACTAAAGTTTTGGCGGATCAAATAGAATGTAGCATAACCAATAAAAGTACCTGCAAAGACTTCTTTGCGAAGACGTTTGTAGGTGGAATCGATTTGCCCCTCTGGTAATCGTTCAATATGAGGAGCAGGAGAGAAAATCGACATCATCTCACATCCTTTCTACAAAATGCCATTGTAATCATACCATGTATAACCAAAAGTCGACTATATTTTATTTTTAATTATGATAAATAGTTATTTTAACGCACCATTATGGGGCTAGCGCATAGGCTGTAGAATATTAAAATATCTTCTATATAAAAATCCATTTGATTATCAAGATATATGAACGATGCGTCAGCCCTTAAGAAATCTGATGTAGGCATCGCCATGGGCGGTGTAGGCAGTGATATTGCTGTAGAAGCAGCAGATATCGTTCTTGTAAAAGCAGCTTGTAAACGCGTGTTTGAAGGGTAATTAAAATTCATCCACTAATCTGATTGCTAAGATGTCATGAGCTAAAACATAATATAATCAATAAAATAGCGCTATCAATTCTGATAACAACTCTGTATGAGTAGTGGAATTGATAGCGCTTTTATTTTGCTTTATTGTGTATATGCGAAGCTCTTGATGTTACATTAATCTACATATGTCACTTTGTAGCCTTTTGGCTCGATTTCACGGCGGTTAAGGCCGTTTGGTAAGTCTGGATAGCCGATAGCCAAGCTAGCGTAGACTTTTTCGTCTTCTCCAAGGCCTAGCCCACGCATTTTAGCTTGGATGCGTTCGTTGTCTTGGAGGTGGCGGATTTGGTTAACCCAGCAGCTGCCAAGGTCGAGCTCGTTGCAAGCAAGCATCATGTTTTGCATTGCACATGACACGTCAGCAAAGTTGTTGGCATAACTTGGTTTGCTAGCCAATACGATAAGTACAGGCGCGCCATAGTTAAATACAAACTTGCCTTCTGCGGACATTTTGATGATATTCACCATGTAAGGTAATGTATTTTCTGTAATCGGCATTTTGCCGTATTCCTCTTGAACGAGTGTTACTAACTCATTGAGTACATCTTGGTTCGTAATGACCATGAAATGTGTCAATTGTGTATTACCGCCAGATGGAGCACGGCGGCCAGCATCGAGGACTTGATCGATAAGTTCTCGAGTTAATTGATCAGCTTTAAATTTACGCGTACTATGACGTGTTTTGATACATTCTAAGGTGTTCATATAGTCCTCCTATTATTAATCCGCTTTATATTGTATTTCTTTTATTATACTATATGACATAAATCTAGAAAGAAATTTAGAATGAGATTTAGAAAAATCTCTAGAAGGGATATGCTAAACGTCTTGAAGAAGCCATGTCCGCATGTGGTATTGAATTCTAATATAAAAAAATTTTATTAATAGGTTCACAGTTATATGGTGTGATTTCTACCCATAAATTCTATAGATGTACTCATTTTTTAATAAAAAAGAAAAAATATATTAATTAATTGACAAATTTAAAAATATCTGAACAAAGTAGGTTTTTTACGTTGACTGCTTGCTGTAGAATTGTGTACAATTAATTTGTAGATTATTGTGTGCATATGGAGGTAGAATATGGCAGAAATTGGCGTACTCGAAGGTTACAAACATAAAGAAGACGTACCTGATGCAGAGTACATGAAATTAGAAAACCAATTGAGCTTCCCACTTTATGTAGTGGCGAAGGAAATTGTTAATGCATATCGCAGTCACTTAGATCCGTTAAATTTGACATATACTCAATACATCGTAATGATGGCATTGTGGCAATATGGTG
>OGEO01000559.1_pt1 | contig 33574 bp, 32 predicted proteins | sample 1570661 | NCBI WGS metagenome assembly OGEO01 (sample SAMEA2582142, study PRJEB24529) | metagenome | biome: Human gut stool | place: China | collected 2011
AGTGGGATGATAATCCCACGATATGCGAATATTGGGTAGGATTGTGGTAGTGCGTAGCACGAAGCAATCCGTAGGTATCAAAGTCGGGGGCTTTTGACCCCGACATCATATATACCTACTTATCATAACTTTTCAGAAACTACCCTGTCAATTAAGAAAGTATAAAATATTCTTTGTATTCTCTTTGATCTTCTCAGACAGCTCAGCATATTTAATGAGTTCTTCCTCTGTGAAGCCGGCGAATCTGGCAGCATCATAATCCCTCTGTGCCATCTCCAGTTCTTTCATAACGGCATCTGCTGCCGGAAGAATCGTCACGGCGATCCTGCCTCCCCGTTCCTTCCGCTTCGTTTCTGCCATCTCCGCTGTTTTCGTTTTATTTTTTCCGGTCGTCTTATCTTTTTTGGATGGCTTGGGTTCCTTCACCTCTTCTACTTTCAGGAATCCCTTCATGGTCAGTCGCTGCAATCCGCTGGTCAGATTCGTCCGGGTGATTCCGGCGAAATCAGCCAGTTCCCGTCTGCTGTCCCATTCGTGCTTTTCACACAGACACAAAAGCAGACACACATCCATGACCTTCAGATCTCCTTTTAACGCCACCGGCTCCAGATAATGTTCTAATAACTTTCTCTTACGGTAATCCTCTCCTGCAGGTCCTTCCGCCTGCAAGATCTGTGTATTGACAAAGACTCTCTCGTCTCCCAGCTTCTTGGAACCGGGCAGGATCGAAGGCGGAACGGTGCCGTCCCCCGCAGCATCGATAAAAAAGCGGTATACCTGCAGACGGTTCTTCTCATAATCTTCCTCTTCCAGAACATGTTTGTAGAAGTTATTGTAGTACTCAAATACATTCAGCTTCATTTTCACAGTCTTCGAGATATTAATGCCCTGACTGGCAAGAGAGCCTTTCCTCTTCACATAATAATAAATGGGCGCATGCAGGGCATAGAATACTTTCGCATAGCGGATATATTCCAGATTGAACATAAAATCCTCACACCAGCTGATATCCGTATCCATGCGTAGCTTATGCTCTTCCACAATATCCCTGCGGTACAGCTTGTTCCACAACACACCGTAATAAAAATCCGCCGGATTCTCCATCATATGTGCTGCGAACTCTTCTCTGGTGAGCACGCCCTCCTCTTCGATGTCTCCCTTGGGGGACAGACGCTCTCCCACCACGCGGTAAAAGTCAGAAATGACCATGTCACAGCCGTACTCCTCCGCTGCCCGCACGAACAGTCTGGTGGCATCCGGTGTGATCCAGTCGTCACTGTCGAGGAACTGCAGATATTTTCCCCGGGCACGGTCAAGCGCCCGGTTTCTGCTGTCGGAGACTCCGGTGTTCTCCTTTTGGATCACAATGACTCTGGGATCTCTGTCTCTGTACTCTTCACAAATATCGCCGGAAGCATCCGTACTGCCATCATTGACCAGCAGCAGTTCATAATCCGTATATTCCTGGTTCAAAATGCTGTCGACACAGCGTCGTAAATATTGTTCCGCATTGTATATCGGAACAATGATGCTTACCATTGGCCGCATAAGTTCATCCTCTCCAAAAAATACTTCATAAACGATTTCTTCGCTTTTCAAGCTTACGAAATCGTGATCAGTTCATAGTCTCTGCTGCCGATGCCGATCTTCTCCGCATGCTCCAGGCAGGTCTTGTACTCCGCATTGGGAGTGGTATTTTCAAAATGATCATGATGATCGCAAAATCCCTCTTTTGCCATGGCATCCGTCAGCTGGCTGTTCGGCAGCGGTGTCTGCTTCAGGCAGGCATCCACACAGGCCTGATCCAGCGCCAGGGGATCAAAGGATGCAAACATACCGATATTAGGTAGAATAGGAGCATCGTTCTCGCAGTGGCAGTCACAGTTTGGAGACACATCCACTACCAGAGAGATATGGAAATTCGGTCTGCCGTCCACGACAGCCTTCGCATATTCTGCCATACGGCAGTTGAAATCCTTCGTCGCCGCAGCATCGCCGCTGTGGATCGCATCAAAATTGCAAGCACCAATGCAGCGTCCGCAACCCAGACACTTCTCATGATCAATGTGCATCTTATGTGTGGTCTCATCATATACCAGTCCATCATTGGCACATTCCTTCATGCAGCGCTTACAGCCCCGGCACAGACTCTCGTCGATCTCCGGCTTGCCCTGCGCATGCTGCTCCATTTTGCCCGCTCTGGAGCCGCAGCCCATACCGATGTTTTTAATAGCACCGCCAAACCCCGCCGTCTCATGTCCTTTGAAATGATTCAGGGAAATAAACACATCCGCATCCATGATGGCACGACCGATCTTCGCATTCTTCACATATTCGCCGCCTTCTACCGGTACCTCGATGTCATCCGTTCCCTTGAGTCCATCGCCAATGATCACGGGACATCCCACCGTCAGTGGCGTGAAACCATTCTCCCAGGCACAGTACATATGCTCGATGGCATTCTTACGGCTGCCGGGGGACAGGGTGTTGCAGTCGGTCAGAAAAGGCACACCGCCCAGCTCCTTTACCACATCCGCTACCGCTTTCGCATAATTCGGACGTAAGAAGCCCAGGTTGCCCAGCTCTCCGAAGTGCAGCTTGATGGCAACAAATTTGTGATCCATATCCATATTCTGAATCCCCGCCGCCTTCATCAGACGCTTTAACTTACTGGGAAGCCCCTCTCCCAGACGGGTCCTGAAATCTGTAAAATATACCTTTGATTTTTCCATTGATCTATCCTCCGAGCAAAAAAGATACTACGATTATAACATATCTTTTCCGCTTTTTGAGAATTTTTTTGCATTCTCCACGAAGCGCTCCGCGAACTCCGGGCAGGATGGATAATAGAGGTGGGGAAAACCGTACCAGTGACTCTCTCCCACGTGGATACAGGGATAATTTCGTCCGGTGGCGGGTTTGGTAGCGATGCAGTCTGCGCCGTTGTCTTCACTGTCATAATAGTGGAATTCGTGGGCACGGATGCGGCTGCCACGAGGCATAAAATATCCGCTGTTCTCTTCCAGTTCAATGTATCCGAAGCGCACCAGGTGTTCGGTGTCGAAGCATTTACCGGGCAGGACTCCCGCCATGGGATAGGAATGTCCTTCCCGATCCGTCAGGGTCGTATGCAGGTATAGAAAACCGCCGCACTCTGCCACCGTGGGCAGGCCGTCTGTGACTGCCTTCCGGATTGCTGTGCGCATGGCATCATTCTCGCTTAACTGTCCGGCATACAGTTCCGGATATCCACCGCCCAGTAACAATCCGTGAATGTTTTCCGGTAAGTTTCTGTCATGCAGCGGGGAAAAATACACCGGTTCCGCGCCCGCCTGTTCCAGCAGACGCAGGTTCTCTTCGTAATAAAAGCAAAAGGCTTCATCCCGGGCTACGGCGATCCGTGGGTGTATTGCTTCGCTGGTTTCTACGGAATCTTCCACTACCGTCTCTTCCTCCAACGGCTCCGCTTCCTCTGCGATCTGCAACAGTTTTGAAATGTCTGCGGTCTCCCGTAATCTCTCTGCTGTCATACGGATCTGTCCCTGCAAGTCTTCCAGTTCTCCCGGCATGCACAAGCCTAAGTGTCTGCTGGCGATCTGCAGGTCCTTATTTTCCGGAAAATACCCCAGTACCGCAATGCCCAGTTCCTCTTCTGCCAAGGGCTTCAATATCTCATAATAGGCTGAGGACATCCGGTTGAAGATCACGCCACGGATCAGATGTGCCTTATCGTAAGCCAGGAATCCGGCAATCAGAGGGATCACCGATCTCCCCATGCCTTTTGCATCCACCACCAGCAGGATGGGGGTCTGCGTCACCTTTGCCAGATGATAGGAGGAGCCTTCCTCCCGGATGCCGCCCAGCCCGTCATACAATCCCATAACACCTTCCATGACCACAAGCTCGTCTTCTCTGCGATCCTTCAAAAACAGCTTATGGGTGCCCTCTTCTCCGGTAAAAAAGGTATCCAGATTCCGAGAGGGCACCCCCAGCACCTGTCTGTGGAACATTGGATCAATATAATCCGGGCCGCATTTACAGGAAGAAATATCCTCACCGTTTTCTTTAAAAATCTGCAATAATCCACAGGTGATCGTAGTCTTGCCGCTGCCGCTCTTCGGTGCAGCGATCATGATACGGCGTATCTTCTTTTTCTGTGCTCCGGTCATCTCTGTACTTCTCCATTCCTACCGTTTCCGATCTCCACTGCGTTTTGTTTTGTTTTCTTCGCGTTATCCATAGGATCCGTTCCTGTCTCCCGGAACGTAACCGAACAGATCCACACCGGATTTTCCGCCTGGGGCAGATGATAGCTTAAGAGCTTCTTCACCCGGCTTACCTGCATCTGCAGGATTTCCTCTTCCTCCACCGGAAAAGTATCCAGCACTTCCTTAAGTTCTGCAATGGTCTCCATGCTGATGGCATTGATCACAATACGCATATGGGGATTCTTCCGGTACAAGACCTGTAAAATATCCAGCAATCTGCCGCCGCTGCCTCCGATAAAGGCATGGGTCGGCACTGGTAATTCTTCCAGTCCTTCCGGTGCCGGGGCTTCAATGATCTGTATATTATCCATGCGAAAATGCTCTCTGTTCTTTCGAAGCAGTTCCACCGCCTCCGGCTTTCTCTCAATGGCATAGACCTGCACTCCTCCGGGCACCCCGGCGATCTCTATGGCAACGGATCCGGTGCCGCTGCCGATGTCATAGACCACGGCGTTTTCTGTCAGATGCAGCTTGCAGATGCTGACCTCCCGGACTTCTTCTTTTGTCATTGGCGTTCTGTGGATTTTTCCCTCGGTTCCCGAAGCATCCCGCAGAAAACAGGTATCGGCTCTTCCATGGGTCAGGCGTTCCGGTTGCCAGTGAGGATTGCGGATCAGGCAGGTATATAACCCTTCCTCCGTAATCTCCTCACACTGCCCCGGGGTCAGGATCCGGATGCTTTCCTCCGGATAGGACAGCTGATATCCTACGATCACTTCACAGTCTGTCAGTCCCGCTTCTGCAAGCAAATGTCCGATCTTGCGGATGTCCTCACTTCCTGAGGTCAGTAAAAATACCTTTTCATGGCTCTCCACCGTTGCCGAAAGCCGGTTCAGCTTCTTGCCGTGCATGCTCAAAATGGCCGCATCTTCATAACTTTCTCCCACTCGGGCCGCCAGTGTGGCCACGGAAGAAATTCCCGGCAGGATCCGTACTCCTGCGTTCAACGCTCCTGCGGCAACGGCTTCCTGCAATGCCACATATAGCTTCCTGCATCCGCTGTAGAATCCGGTATCCCCGGAAAAAAGGACCGTTACCCGAAGGGGCTCTTTCTGTTCTGTAAGACCGTTTTTCTGTAATTGCTCCAGATACGGCAGAATCTGCTCCGTCATGTAGTAGGGTCTTTTTTCGATTTTAGCAGAATATCTTTCGATCATGCGCTCCGCACCCAGCAGGATATCTGCAGTTTCGATCGCATGCTGCACTTCTTGTGTCTGACCGTCTTTGCTGCCCATGCCGATTCCGGCGAGGCAGATCTCCATGCTGCCCTGCCCGGAGAGCTTACAGTCACAGAGCTGTTCCAGTTTTCCACAGATTTCCGCAAAAGAATACGTATCTACAGCCTTCTTGACAGGCTGTATCACATACACCGGGATCCCCAGAATTTTCGCAGCTTCCAGTTTCTCCTGATACCCTCCGGTGCGTCCGCTGTTTTTCGTGACCATGTGATGGATATCGTATTGCTTCAGGATAGCAGCGTTCATCTCTGTGGAAAAAGGTCCCTGCAATGCCAGGATCTGTCTGCCTTTGATTCCCTGCTCCATGCACAGTTCCAGGCTCTCTCTGCCCGGAAGGATGCGCACATACAGGCGGTCATGGAGTCTTCCGGAGGCACAATACGTCGGCAGTTCCTTGCTCCCTGTGGTCAGCAGAATATTGCCCTCTGTATTCTCCAGCGCTTTGGCACAGTCAGCATTGCTTTCAAAATACCAGATACTTACGGCAGGATTCTCTGCTTCCGGAGTCTCCGAAATTTCCCGTTCCAGACGCAGGTAAATGGAAGACTGTGTTTTCACAGCGTCCCGTATGTTCTCTGTAACGACCTGGGCATAAGGGTGGGTGGCATCCACTACGATCTCATAACCCTCGTTACGCAGAAATTCTTCCATCTGCTGCCGGTCCATTCTGCCACGGTGAAGAGATACGAGTGGCTGCCCCTTTGTCCCTGCCGCCTCCGCATCCGTCTGTTCCCGCATCACGATCTCACCATATTCCGTTGCCACGCATACGGTATGCGCGATTCCGGCATCTGCCAGGATTTCCGACAGCCGCCGTCCTTCTGTGGTTCCCGCAAAAATTACTATTTTTTTCATCCTGCTCTCCTCCCAAAGAGAACTTAATGTATGTTATTCTCCACATGATATCCGCGCTTTGTGATCAACTTGTCCCCCAGGATCTCCGTCTCCGAATTGCCGATAAATACAGTGGTGAACATATTGACTTCCCGGTCCCTTAATTCCCGCAGCGTACAGGTCACCGCCCGGGTGCCTTCTCTGCCGATGTTTTCCACATAGCCGCAGGGGCGCTCCCCTTCTATGGTTTCCAGTAAAATATCACAGGCTCTTTGCAGATAATCCTTTCGCCTGTGGCTGGAAGGGTTGTAAATTGCCATGGCAAAATCTCCCATTGCTGCCGCCCGCAGTCTCTTTTCGATCTTCTCCCAGAGAGTCAGCAGGTCGCTTAAGCTGATCACACAGAAATCATGGTTTATGGGTGCTCCCAGTACCGCCGCCCCACTGCTTGCCGCTGTAATACCGGGGATCACGATCAGTTCCATCTTGGGATGTTCTTCTCCAAGCTCATACATCAGCGATGCCAGGCCGTAGATACCGGCGTCGCCGCTGCAGATCAATGCCACCCGCTTCCCGGCTTCCGCCTCCCTAAAACACAGTTCGCAGCGTTCTGTCTCCTGCCGCATAGGGGTGGTCAGCAGTTTTTTCCCTGCAAAACGTTCTCCCAATAATTTGACATATACGGTATAACCCACGATCACATCTGCCTGCTCCAGCGCAGCGATGGCTTCTCCTGTCATCATTTCTTCCCTGCCGGGACCTATTCCCACGATATAGATTCTGTTACTCATCCGTTTTGCCTCTTTCTATCCTTTCCAAGCCACATCCGAATCCGCTCTTTCCATGTTTTCTCTGCAACTGCCACGGTCATGCCATCCTGTGCCTGCTTGCCTAAGCGGATCCATCCGCCTGTCCCGGCTGCTTTCAGGGCGGCGCGCTCGCATACATTGTCCACGCCCACCTGTGTCTTTACGAACCCGGAACCGTGAAATTCTCCCGGCACTGCCTGTAATTCCTGTGCTGTATACGTCCAAAACGGTATCCTGTATTTTTCACTGAATTCCAGCAGACATCGTTCCTCTTTTTTCACGTCAATAGAAGCTAATGCTGCAACCTGCTCTATGACAATGCCCTGTTCTTCCAGTATTTTTTTCAAAAATAGATCCAACTTTGCGCTGTCCGTATCCTTCTTGCAGCCCACGCCCAGAATATATTTTTTCGGCTGCAGCAGTAGTTCTGCTGACTCTTTTCGAAATGTTTCTTCCGTGTCGTCCGCAATCAGGACATCCACTTTTTCCGCAGGAGGATACGCACACAGCCGGATCCCTGACGGAATGGTCTCATCCACTGCCAGATGCCCTGTCTGTACGGACATGGTAATTTCCTCGCCTGCCAGTACTTTTGCCGACACTTTGGCGATCCCCTCCCGATTGCAGATCCGCAGATCATTCCTTTTGGCAAAGATATCCACCGCAAAACTGTCATGTAAGTCTGTGGCTGTGGTGATCACCGGTATGGCATCCAATGCTCCCGCCAGACGGACCGCCAGTTCGTTGGCTCCACCCACATGTCCGGACAACAAGGGAATCACATACTTCCCCATCTCGTCTGCCACCAGTACCGGACTGTCGTGCAGTTTATCCATGATCCAGGGGGCAATGGCACGGACCGCGATCCCACAGGCACCGATGAATATAAGTGCATGGCGGGCCGCCATCTGCTCTCCCGCCCACGCTGACAGGCTGTTCCTGACGCAGATTGTGTCTGCATCGCTGTCATCCACAGCCGGTACCGTCTTTTTTTCCAGTCGGGAGCATTTGGTATAGAGCGTGACCGCAGTTTCCCCGTCCATGCTCTCCCGTATCCGCTCCGCAAGCTGTTGTCCTGTTTCCGTAAAGCTGATCACACTAATCTTCACGCCGCCCCTCCTGCGTTTCCTCTGCCTGTATGGCACAGCATTTTGCCTGACGGAATTCTGTGGTAAAATCCGCCGCATACAGCCTCGACTTCTGATAATTTCCATGGGTGATAACATCCCCCACCAGTACCAGTGCTGTCTTTTTGATGCCATGTTCTTCCGCTACCTGTGCCAGTGTCTCCACCGTACAGATATAAGCCTCTTCCTCCGGCCAGGTTGCCTTGTAGATCAGGGCTGCGGGGGTGTTCTCCGCATAACCGCCCGCCATCAGTCTGCGGCTCAGTTCCCTCAGCATTCCCGTGCTTAAATAGATCGCCATGGAAGCATGATGGGCTGCCAGACTTTCGATGCTCTCCTTCTGCGGCACTCCGGTCCGCCCTTCCATACGGGTGATGATCAGGGTCTGGGAAACACCGGGCAGGGTATATTCCAGATTTAACGATGCCGCCGCACCAAAGCAGGCACTGACTCCCGGACAGCTCTCATAAGGGATTCCCAGCTCGTCCAGTGCATCCATCTGCTCCCGCACCGCACCATAGATGCTTGGTTCTCCGGTGTGCAGACGCACCAGCATTTTCCCCTGCGCCTGTGCCTCCTGCATGAGCTTAAGCACTTCTTCTAAGGTCAGGTGCGCACTGTTATGGATCTCACAGTCTGCTCTGGCATATTCTAACAGCTCCGGGTTCACCAGCGATCCCGCATAGATGATGACATCCGCCTGTTGCAGCATGTGCATGCCCCGCACCGTGATCAGATCTGCTGCTCCGCTTCCTGCGCCAACAAAGTAAACCATTCCTCCGCCTCCTTACTTTTCGCCAATGCACCGAAATCATTGGCATACATGATACATTCGATCGCAAGCTTTCCCTGTGCCCGCTTCTCCAAATAAAATAAAATACGCTCCATGGCATAATCCATGACTTCCTGTCTCCTGCCGCACTCATCCAGGATCCGCACGGCTTCCTCTGTGGTGACACAGGACAGGAGCTTTGCAGCATCCACTGCCGCCACACCACATTTTACGGCAAAGGCTGTCAACAGCTCCATCCGGCAGTCACCCTCTCTGGAATGGGTATTCATAATACCGCCCGCCACTTTAATGAGTTTTCCGATATGTCCTGCAAGAAGCAGACGTTTGAAGCCCTCTTCCACCGCCATATCGATCGTCAGACCGATAAAGTTACTGCATTTTACACTTTTATCCAGATCATAGTGATAGGTATTTTTCAAAAAATCCAGTCCATAATTGCCCGGAGAGATCACCACGTCTTCTCTTCCCAGTGCCCGCTGCTGCCTAAGTTCCACGCGGATCGTATCTAAAATGGCCTGGGTACTCATGGGTTCCACGACACCGCTGGTACCAAGGATCGAAATGCCGCCCACGATGCCAAGTCTCGGATTAAATGTCCGCTCTGCCAGATGTTCGCCCTCCGGCACAGAGATCTCCACTGACAGGCTTCCACAATAATCCAGTACCTGACACACCTGTAATACTTCCCGTTCGATCATCTCTCTTGGGACGTGATTAATAGCTGCATTTCCCACGGGCTGATCCAGTCCCGGTTTCGTCACACGACCAACGCCGAAGCCGCCGTCTATTACGATCTGTGCCTGCTCAGGCGGCCGTCCGGTTCCGGTCTTCCCACCGGTTTCCTTTTCAGGCGCTCCTCCTGCTTTCCGTCCTGTTTCTTCCAGAAACGAAACTTTCGCACAGATCAATGCCCCGGTGGTAATGTCGGGATCATCCCCGCCGTCCTTTTCCACGGCGCAGCTGACCTCCCGCTCCTTACGACAGATCCTAAGGATCTGTGCCGTATAGGGGATGCCCTTGGGTGTCTCTATGGTGATCTTAGTTTTCTCCCTGCCGGTCAACAGCATATAAGCAGCCGCCTTCGCCGCTGCTGCCGCACAGCTTCCTGTGGTAAATCCATACCGCATGCCTCTACCTTTCCTTCCTCAGCTCATACAACAATGCATTACAGATGGCGGCTGCCACATTGCTGCCGCCCTTTCTTCCGCGGTTGATAATATAGGGCACCTCCGTCTGAAGGATCAGTTCCTTGGCGGCTTCCACATTCACGAAGCCCACGGGAACCCCGATGACGAATGCCGGACGCCAGTTGCTCTCCTGCATCATCTCGTAAATCTGTATCAGTGCCGTAGGTGCATTTCCCACAGCGAAGATCACCGGCTTTTCCCGTTTTGCTGCCAGTTCCATGCTGATCGCTGCCCGGGTGGTCCTGCGCTCCTTCGCCATTGCTGCCACCTCTGCGTCTGCCATGTAGCAATGGGCTTCGCCGCCAAAAGAAGCCAGCACCTTTTTGTTGATCCCCGCCAGTGCCATATTCGTATCCGTCACAATGTCCGCACCGTTTTTTATCAGGTTTTTGGCGATCTCTACTGCATTTTCCGAATAGGTCATCGTCTCCGCATAATCGAAATCCGCACTGGTATGGATCACCCGTCTGGTGATCATATCCTGCTCCGCAGGCAACGTGATTCCCCTCTCTGCCAGTTCCGCCGCAATGATCTCAAAGCTTCGCATCTCGATCTCTTCCGGCAATACATATTCGATGTTCGTTTTATCCATAAATCAGTCTCCCACAGCAAGTTCTCGTAACAGCACTTCATTCTCTTCCTGCTTCTTCACCGCGATCCGGTAATAGCCCTCTCCCAGTCCCCTGAAATTCTCACAGTTGCGGATCAGGATGCCTTTTGCAAGCAATCTGTCATAGATGGGCTGTGTGGTGTAGAGCAGCAGAAAATCCGCTTCTCCGGACACTACCCGGATGCCCAGTGCCTCCAGCCCTTCCCTAAGATACGCCCGCTCGGTTTTCACATATTCCACGGTATCCTGCAGATATTGCTCCGCCTGCTCCGCACAGACGATGCCTGCTCTCTGGGCGAACACCGACAGATTCCATTCCGGCAGCTGTCTGCGGATTTTCTCCCGAAGCCCCTCATTACTGCACACCAGATATCCCAGACGCACCCCCGGCATGGCAAAGCTTTTCGTAAACGCCCGTACCAGCAACAGATTCTCATACTGGTCTATCTTTCCGAGCAGGGACCTGGGTTGCTCTCTATCAGTCTCACAGAACTCTATAAAACATTCATCCAGTACTACGATGATTCCCTGCTGTCTGCAGTGCTCCAAAAGTTCCCGCAGATATTCCCTGCCCAGCAGCTGCCCTGTGGGATTATTGGGATTTGCAAGAAACAGTAGATCTGTGTCTGCCGTCAGCGCCTGTAACAATTCCTTCCCCGGGCAAAATGCGGTCTCCTCCGACAGATATGCATATTTTATATGGCTGTCTGCCGCCTTCGCCGCATACTCATATCCGTAAAAGGACGGCACCGGGATCACAATATTTTTCGGCTTAAGTGCATGTACGATCGCCAGAAAAAGTTCTGATGCCCCGTTGCCAAACAGCAGATACTCCTTTGGAATTTCCCTGCCGTTTTGCACCGACAGCATATGACTTACTGTCTCTGTCAGTTCGCCGGCTGCGGCATCGGGATATTCCCCCACATGATCGATAGCCGCTAAAAGTGAAAGCCTTGCCTCCGCCGGCATTCCCAAGGGATTGCCGTTTACCGAAAAATCCAGCCGTACCGGTCTGCTGTATATGTCACCACCATGTATGTTCTGCTGCATCTGTTGTTTCCTCATTTCTTTTCTTGAACCTGTTTTCTTTTTAGAGCTTTCCTTCACAGATTGCCAGCCGCCGTGTTATAACCATCCACAGCCCGCTGCCACCCAGGTCAGGATTCCCAGGCACAACAGCTCACAGATCCATGCCGTCCGGTTCATCAGACGATTGACTCTCCGGATATCCTCATATTCCACCTGCCGTTTTGGATCCCCAATATATGGTTTCTTCACGACTTTGCCAAAGTAACTGGCATCGCCTGCCAATTGTATTCCCAGTGCGCCGGCACATACGGATTCCGTCTGGGCGGAATTGGGACTGGCGTGCTTTCTGCTGTCTCTGCGCCAGATATGCCATGCCTGCCTGCCGTTATAGCTTTTTCCGCTGAAAAATGCCGCACCGATCATCAAAAATGCGCTGATCCTCGCCGGGAAGAAATTCACCACATCATCCAGCTTCGCCGCCGCCCTTCCAAAGTGCAGATATCTGTCATTTTTATAGCCGACCATAGAGTCCATGGTATTGACTGCCTTATATAAGAATCCAAGCACCGGCCCTCCCAGTGCCGTATACAGCATCGGCGCGATCACACCGTCGGAAGTGTTCTCCGCCACAGTCTCGATGGCAGCCTTCGCCACTCCTTCTTCCGTAAGATTCTGGGTATCTCTTCCCACGATCATGGATACCGCCTCTCTGGCAGCCTCCGGATTCCCCGCCTTTAATTGTTTCCATACTTTTCCGCTCTCCACCTGCAGACACCTTGCCGCCAGGATCTGATAGGTCATGACCGCCTCCACCACCATGCCGATCCTCGGATAAAGTGCATATGCTCCCACCAGGATCAATGCCGTAAACATCCCCGTAAGCAGCAAAACGCTTACAACTAAAAGCTTCCCCTGTCTGCGCTCCGCTGCCTCTCTCTCCGGGGAATCTTCCTGTGGGTTGCCGCTGCGCAGTGCTTTTTCTGTCTTCGCGATCAACCAGCCGATTCCCCGGATGGGATGTGGCAGAAAATAGGGATCGCCAAAGATCTGATCCAGTAAAAATCCCGCTCCAAATGCCAGGATATGATATTTCATCCGTTCGTTTCTCCTTTTGTAAGTTCCGATACTGCAGCTTCCGATACTGCAGCTTCCGACAGCGGGCGAAATTCCTTCCACTGCGGGGTTCCTCCGCCTGCCTTAAATGCCAGCCTGCCACTGTAACCCTGTCCGCATTTTACCTGATAGTCAAAATATTCTCCACCGAGGAAATGACCAAGCAGCGCCATGATCGTTCCGCCGTGAACCACCGCGGATGCATTTTGTATCTTGCGACCCCTCTGCCCCGATGCAGCACTTCTCTCCCAGATCCTTTTCATGTGATATACCATTTTTTCGTATCCGGCAACACTTCGGCGGATAAACTCTTCCCTGCTCTCTCCTTCCGGAAACGGCAGGGTACCTCCGCTGTCGATCCATCTCTGATAGTTCGGATCTTTTGAAAGTTCCTGATAATTATGCCCCTCAAACGCACCGAAATCCATCTCTGTCCACTCCGGGATACAGATAGGAGTCTGCCCCGGATACAGGATCTGTGCGGTCTCAAGACACCGCTTCATGGGACCGGAAAACAGGACGTCGGCAATTGGGTAGATCCTGTCTGTCACGGATTTTTCCAGTGTCCTGATACCGTCCGGACTTAAAGCTTCGTCCGTTTTCCCAAGATACCGGCCCTCTTTATTAGAAAGCGTCGCTCCGTGCCGGATGAGGGTAAGATGAATCTCTATTTGATCTTCTGTCCGATTCCGCATACGACTCTCACCACCTCATCTGCCTGCGCTGCCAGCTGTTCCAGTATTCTTCCGGTGCGCTCTCTGTAAATTCTCTCCTCCGCTTCCATGGGGACGATGCCGTTGCCGATCTCATCACAGATCAGAATGCAGTCCGGATGTTCCTTGCAGAAATGCTCTATCATTGCCTCCGGAGCGGTTCCCTGTCGCAGCTGCTCCCGGATAGAGTGGTGCAGATGATTGACGATCACCTGCAAAGCGCCTGTCTCTGCGGGCAGTTCCAGTGTTCCATCCAAAACAGCCACTTCCCGTCCATCCTCACAGCGTACATAACTCTGCTTCACATAATGCAGTTTTCCCTGGGCAAATCCACCAATGATCAATATCATTACATCAGCCTTTCCGCGATTGCTACCGCGACCACCACGCATCCTTCACAAAGCGTCACAAAGTATCCCGCTGTGTCTCCGGTGATGCCGCCAAACTCTTTTTTGCTGCGCCGGTAATAATACGCAAAACTAAGCAGGGCTGCTGCCACGGCGAGCCCTCCCGCCACGACAGATATCCACAGCATAAATAAAATGCAAAGGATTCCCTGTCCGTATAAAGCACTTTTTACCACCCTTTTGTGGGCTTTATCCGCAAACAGATACAGTGTCCCCTCCTGCTTTGCCGAAGGGAAACTCACCACCGCGATACCGCTTAATACTCTGGACAGGAAGCATCCGGCTCCCGTCACAGTAAGCATACGCAGTGTCGTGATCTCCGAGAATCCTCCCAGGAAAATCAGTCCGTACAGTGCAAGCATGATCACTGCAAATGCCCCGATATGAGAGTCCTTCAAGATCTCCAGCTTCCGGTCTCTTGACTGGTAGGAATGCAGTGCATCACAGGTATCTAAAAAACCGTCCACATGAAATCCCCCGGTGACCAAAAGCGGTATTGCCGTCCCCACCACAGCATAGCACAGGGTTCCCACCGCGAACCGGTCACAGAACCATTTCCACAGATACCACAAAGCACCGATCACCGCACCCACCCATGGAAAAAAGCAGAGGGCGTACCGCATGTCCTCGTCCTTCCACTGAAACTGTGGCATGGGGATCTTGGAATACATGGAAAACGCTATGAAAAACGATTTGATAATTCGCATGTCTGTTTCCTTTCTATCCCCGGCTGTCCTGCCGGTTCTGTGCTTTTGCTCCTGGTGAGCCGGGTTTGATCCGCTGTGGGATTCCCGCTACGACTTCCACGACCTCGTCCGCCTCCGCGGCAAGTCGTTCGTTGATCCGCCCCAGTGCCTCGATGTATTCCATCGTAGAATCATCGTAGATCATTCCATCCTCAAATACATTATTGGTTACAATGACTAACGGATCCGCCTGTTTTCTTAATCCTTCCATACCTTGCAGAATCTTTGTGATCACCGTCTGACGATCCACAGGCTTTTCCCCGGAAAACATTTCGTTGGCGGTGAGATTTGACATACATTCCAACAATACCGCTCCTGCCGGTTCCATTTGCAAGACCGCCTGCTCCAACTCCGTAGGCTGTTCGATGGTAGTGAAGCCTTTCCCCTGTCGCAGCCTGTGATGCCTGTCCACCTTTGCCTGCGTCTCCGCATCCCGGATCTGCATGGTGGCGATATAATATTTGTTCTTATCACCGGCAGCCCGCAGCAGATAATCTTCCGCATAAGCGGATTTTCCGCTGCCACTACCGCCCAGGATCAGTGTCATCATGTTGCTTCTCCGTTCGTCTGAATGTTCAGCCCACGCCATTCGCTCACAAAATCATGCAAGCATGATTTTTGCGCCCGGATATGTTCATGGCTGAACTGTTAACGTCTATATTGTTCTACTTTGATTTCTGAGAAGGTAGCGCTCTGTCCATAAATGCTCATTGCCATATCCAGCAGTGTGAACATCATAACGGCTCCGGTTCCTTCTCCCAGTGCCATTCCCGCATGGATCACCGGAGACAGCTGCAAAGCATCTGCCAGCTTCACTGCCGCCGGTTCTTTCCCGAGATGGGAAGGAATCAGATATTCCCGCACACCGGGGAACAGCCGCTCCGCCACCAGGGCCGCTGCCATGCTGATCACGCCATCCAGCACGATGGGCACATGCCACAAAGCTCCGCCGATGCACATACCGGTCAGTCCGGCAATATCCAGCCCTCCGACTGTCTGCAATACCGTGAAGGCATCCGCATGCCACAGATCATAGGTTTCCAGGGCGGTGCGCACCACCTGTTGCTTCCGAGCCAGTCCCCGATCTGTCAGTCCCGCGCCTCTGCCGGTGACTTCCTCTGCCCCACACTGTAATAGGGCGGCTGTCACTGCACTGCTGGTGGTGGTGTTGCCGATTCCCATTTCCCCGGTGGCAAGGATACCGTATCCTTTTTCCTTACACTCCCGTACCAGTCTGATTCCTGTGGCAATGGCACGGATGGTCTCTTCTTCCGTCATAGCCGGTTCTTTTAAGAAATTTCTTGTTCCGGAGCACACTTTGCAGTTCCATACTCCGGGGATGGATTCCTCACTATTTATCCCGATGTCCACGGGAATGGTCTCGGCACCGATGCTCTGTGCCATCCTGCAGACGGAGGAACCCTTCCTGGCCATGGACTTTGCCACCGCCAGCGTAACCTCCTGCCCGGACTGGGTCACCCCCTCCTCTACAATGCCGTTATCAGCGCAGAAGAGCAGCACACCCTTTTTACGAATATCGATCACTTCCGTACCTAAGATGGCTCCGATCTGTGCCGTGATGGTTTCAAAGCTACCCATGCCGTCCAGCGGCTTTGCCAGAGTGTCCCAATGCTTTTTCACAAGCTTTCTCACTGCTTTGTCCGGCGGCGTGATCCGGATCTGCGCCAATTCCCGTACGGTATAGTTATGAAATACGGGCTTCTCTGAGCATACCATAGATTTCCTCCATACGCAGATATTCCCGCAGGGTATCTGCCAGCTTATCGTATTGTCTTTCCTTAATAGTGCGGTAATCCTCCCAGACGCCGTCCTCCAGAGAGATGCCTTTTTCCCGGGCCAGGGTCTGTATCATACGACCGGCGATCTCCCCCTTGTCGAACAGACCGTGAATATAGGAACCATAGATTCTGCCGGTGGAATCAGCGATAACCGCTTGTGTGATTTCCGTGTTTCTCGTCGCATCGTCTGCACAGAAAGCGCTCCGATTGCTTTCTGCACTGTTTGCCGGTCCGGCTACCTTGTCCACTGTCCCCTTCGCAACGCTGCCATCCCTGCTGCAATACACCGTCTGTCCCATATGGATCTCATACCCCGTGAACTCGCATCCTGTAAGTCCGGAGAAAATACCCTCCACCGCATCCAGAGTTCCATCTGTCTGGCAGCGATGTTTCTCCTTCTGCAGCACTGTCCGTACCGGAAGCAGTTCCATGCCGCGGATCTGTCCGCCTTCCTCTACACTGTCCGGATCCGCGATCTCACAGCCTAACATCTGATAGCCTCCGCAGATCCCGAAAATGGGAACTTTTCCCGCAGCCCGTTTTACCGCTGCCTCCAGTCCGTTCTGCCGCATCCATTTCAGATCTCCCATGGTATTTTTACTGCCGGGGAGAAATATCAGATCCGGCGTTCCCAGCTCTCTTACATTCGTCACATACCGGACACTGACCTCCGGCATCTGCTCAAACACATCAAAATCCGTAAAATTTGAAATTCTGGGATAGTGGATCACAGCCAGATCGATCTTCCCCACATGTTTTGCATCGAAACGGTCCGTCAGACTGTCCTCATCTTCCAGCGTAAGTTCCATATAAGGTACCGTTCCCAGCACCGGCACCTGCCCCCGTTCGGTTAACATCTGAATGCCGGGGTCTAAAATCGTGCTGTCTCCACGGAATTTGTTGATGATCAATCCCTTTACCCGTTCCCGTTCCTCTTCGGTCAGCAGCATCAGGGTTCCCAAAAGCTGTGCGAACACGCCGCCTCTGTCAATGTCTCCCACTAAAAGTACCGGTGCATCCACCATTGCCGCCATTCCCATATTTACGATGTCATTCTGTTTCAGATTGATCTCCGCCGGACTTCCGGCGCCCTCGATGACAATGATATCCGCATGCGTTTCCAGCTTGCGGAAGGCTGCCTTGATATCCGGGATCAGTTCTGTCTTATGGGCAAAATAGTCTCTGGCGGACAGATTTCCCCGTACCTCCCCGTTCACGATGACCTGGGAGCCGGTATGACTGGTGGGCTTTAATAAAATAGGATTCATGCACACCAGCGGTTCGATCCCTGCCGCTTCCGCCTGCATCACCTGTGCCCTGCCCATTTCCAGTCCTTCTTTCGTGATATAGGAATTGAGTGCCATATTCTGTGATTTAAAAGGGGCGACCCGATAACCGTCCTGCCGGAAGATCCGGCATAGGCCCGCCACCAGGAGACTTTTCCCGGCACCGGACATGGTGCCCTGTATCATAATAACTTTTGCCATCGTTTTCTCCATCCCACAGATGCCACCGACATCCCGGGAATTTCGTTTCTCTGTTTTCTAACACCCACGCTGTTGCTCCGGGCTTTCTGACTTTTCTATCTGCTTCCCCAGCTGTTCTGCGTACTCTAAAAGCTCTCTCTGATAAGTCTCCAGACTGCCGAAATTCTCCCGACAGCAGATAACGCGGTTACACTTTTCCAACTGTTTCTTCGCTGCCTGTATTTTTTCCTGTGTCACCGGTTCAAAAGGATGCTCTGCGATCACCTCCGCCGCCAGTGCCTTCGCCACGGGATAATCCAGATCATTTTCATGCAGGATCCCGGTGACAAAGGGGATCCCCGCTCTCTGCAGACGCCGGTAAATTTTCCGTCCGCTTCCGGCTCCGGCGATCACGAAGACCTGCGGTGTTCCTTCCGGCGCCGCCAGCTCCATATCACTGCTGCCCTCATCATAGCTTCCCATCCGGATGCCATAGAGTTCGGTGATATAGCCGGCTGTCATGACTTCCTCCGGCGTTCCGATCCGGTCCACCGCCCTGCCGTTCACACACAGGATTCTATCGGAGATCTTCTCCGCCAGTTCCAACTCATGCAAGGACAGGATCACCGTAAGTTCTCTCTCCCTGCACAGCTTTTGCAGGATCGATAAAAATTCCAGTTTATGCCGCACATCCAGGTAAGAAGTCGGCTCGTCCAGGATCAATATCTCCGGCTCCTGACAAATGGCTCTTGCCAACATCACCCGCTGTCTCTGCCCGTCACTGATCCGGTCAAACAAAGAATCCCCAATCTCTGCCACCTGCACCAGTTCCATGGCGTTTTGCACCGCTGCATGATCTTCTGCCCGCAGCACGCCGAAACGCCCTGTGTAGGGGTATCTTCCGGTGGCCACCACATCCTCGCAGGTCATCAGTTCCCCCCGTAGGCGTTTTGTCATTACCACTGCCATTTTTTTTGACAGTTCTGCCCCGGTGAGTGTCCGCATATCTTCTCCGTCCAGCCGCACCGTTCCCGCGATCAGGGACAGCTGTCTCGCAATGCTTTTTAAGATCGTGGATTTCCCGGCGCCGTTAGGTCCCAGTAACGTCAGGATCTCTCCCTTCCTGAGTGCGATCTCCACTTCTTCGATCAGAGGCTTTCCATCGTAACCCACGCTTATTTTTTCCGTTGTAATATAATAAGGCTTCTGCGTCTTCATAGGTAAGTTATCCACGCTCCCGTCTGCTTTTGGATACCATGATCCACAATACCACCGGTGCTCCGAAGATTGCTGTCACCGTGCTGATACCAAGCTCTGTGGGTGCCATCCATGTCCTGGCTAACAGGTCGCAGAACAGACAGAACACACTGCCTCCTAAGAAACATGCCGGTATCATCAGTAACGGTTTCGTGGTGCCGAATAATTTACGGATCAGCTGCGGCACGGCAATCCCCACAAAAGAGATGGGTCCGGCAAATGCCACGATGCATGCCGAAAGTACGCTGGACAACACCACCAGCAGGATCCGTAATGTCCGGATGTTCACTCCCAGATTCTGTGCATACGTCTCACCCAGCTGGTAGGCTTCCAGCGGCTTTGCTAACAGGATCACCATAAGTAAAGTCACTGCCACCACGATACTCATCACTTTCACATTGTCCCAGGTCATTCCGGAAAAGCTTCCTCGCGACCAGTTGTGGAGATTCACAATATCCGCATCCTCCGCAAAAGTCACCACCAGTTCCGTAATGGCAGAACAGATGTAACCGATCATCACGCCGCTGACCACCAGCATGGACATGCTGTCTACCCTTCTCGCCATGAGAAGTACGAATCCCATGGACAACATAGCTCCTAAAAATGCCGCCAGGATCAACAGTCCTGAACTGACACGGACTGTATTCCCCAGCAGCAATACCATCACCAGTGCCACTACCATCTTCGCCCCGGAAGAAATTCCCAGCACGAAAGGTCCGGCTATGGGGTTGTGGAAAAAGGTCTGAAGCAGATACCCGGCAAGTGCCAACGCTCCGCCCAGGATCCCCGCCGCCAGTGTCCGGGGAAGACGGATCTCCCACAGAATCCTCGCATTCATGCCTTCTTTGGTTCTTCCCGTAGTCAGTATTTCTGTCAACGGGATCTTCACCGTTCCGATCCCTATATTGCAAAGCAACAGCACGAGAATGCCTGCCGTCAATAGAACAAACGCTATGAGATATCTGATTTTTCTGCGCTGCTGCATGTTTTTCTCCTTCTTTTCCTATTCGTATTCCAATCGTATTCTAATCTCATTCCAACGCTCTTATGCTTACGCTGTGTTTCTAGGTTCTCCATCTTACTGTAAGAGAAACAGATAACGCAGCTTAGCGGTATCATCGTCCGTCAACACCGTATGCATATCCTGCAATAAATACCCGATCGCCATGGACTGCTGGTACATATCGTTGGTGGTGCAATAGACCTGCCCCTCCTGTAGGGCCTTAAAGTCTTTTAGAATATTGCATTTGCCGATCAGCTCGTCCACCGTGGTCACGCCACCGTCGATCGAGCTGTTATAGATCAGGATGTCTGCGTCCTTAGCCCCGGCATAGAAATCTTCGACCTGCATGTTCAGTGTGGAGCGTCCGCTTCCGCTGTCCTCAAGATCCTCAAAAATGTATCTTCCTCCTGCCAGTTCGATCAGCTTCGGAATATAATCCGTACTCTGCCGTACCTGGATCAGTCCATTGGAAGTCACATAGAAAAATGCTATGGTCTTCCCTGTTTTTTCCCCGCTTTCTACTTTTTCCAGAATCTCTGTCTGCTCCGCAAAGGCTTCTTCTGCCTCCGCTTCCTTTCCGGTCAGAGCTCCGAAAAATTTGACCCATTCCACTTTTCCCAAAGGATGCTGTTCATAGCTGGAATATTCGATCATCACCGGAATATCAAAGCTTTGAAGCATTTCCACCACCTCCGGCGAATGCGTGATCATCCGGTTCTCGATCGCCAGATCACAGCCTTCAGACACCAGTAATTCATAATCCGGTTTACTGTATTTTCCGGCATAGATCATGTCCCCTGCCGCCATGGCATCCTTTGCTGTCTGAATGTACCAGTTCTCCTGCTTCTGTCCGGAGAACCGGATCTGATCCACAGCGTCCAGCGAGGCGAACATGTCCATCGCGCCGGATGCCACCAGATATATATTTTGAAGCGGTTCCTGCAAGATACTGACGTCCTCATCCAGTCCCCTTGGCACCGGCTGTCCCTCCGGCACTAACAGATACCGTTTACTGTCGGGAAGCGTTGTCAGCATCTTATAACCATCTTCGTAATAGTCCACCGCAAAATTTTCCGCATACTGCAGCTCCATGCTGCCTGTTTTTACTAATTCTGTCTGTTCTTCCTGCGTGGTCTCTGCTGCCTGGGTAATCTCCGATGTTGCTTCCGCCGATGTATCTATAGAAGCAGAAGAAGGACTGCCGCAGCCACTAAGCCCCAGCAGTCCCATAAGAAGCAGAACATAGATCCATTTTCTTCTATTTCTTCCTGACCTCAAAGTTTTCATGCCTTTCATTGCCTGCAATATTTGAGCCGCAGGCACCAATGTGTATTACTTGCCGCTCTCTGCACTCTCAAGTGTCTCAGAGTGGAAAGTTACGGTGTATTCCACCTCATGAGGTGTGCTCATTGCCACAGTATCACCGATCATGGTAAGGGGGGCATCCAGTGCTTCCACCGGCACTTCAAATACGGAATTGCCTTCCGTATTTACCGGCAGATATTTTTCACCGTTTACCAACATATAATCATAGTTCGGGCTGCTCCATTCCAGAATCGCCGTTGCCGCTCCGTCAGCTATCGCAAGCTGTGCGGGGGACTGGATGCTTGCTCTGCCGCTTCCTCCCTCCATGGTCAGTTCGATGGTGTAGGTACCGTCTGCCAGCGCACTCATATCATAGGAACCATTCACAGCTTCCCGGCTATCTTCCGCTACCGGATCGGATACCTTTACTTTATGATCGTACCATTTTCCCTTGGTACCGATCAGTGCCAGATTGAATTCCTCTCCGATCACGGGTACAGGGACATCGAAGCCGTAGACTTCTTCCGTCATGCCGTCACTGTAAGTCACGGTATCCGTGGTGGGCTCAAGAAGTACTGCACCATCTTTGGCTGCATCTTCCGCCAGACCCGGATAGAGATTCAGGATCTTCTTGGAACCTAAGGAAATGTGAATGGTCATAACACCATCCTTTACCGTCAGGGTTCCCTTGCCGTCACAGGCTTCACTGACATGGAACATGGAGCTGTCCGTGGAAAATTCAGCGGTGTAAACACCATCCGGAAGCTGTGCTTCGTTCTGTGCAGTCTCTGTGCTGACAGTTTCCACCGTTTCCGTGCTCTCTGTCGATGTTACGGTACTTTCCTGTGCGGCTACCGTGCTTTCTGCGGATGTCGCATCCGCTGCCTGACCGGCACCACAGCCGCCAAGCAGCAGACAGGCGCTCAGTCCGCCCACGATTATGATTTTATTCATTAATGTCTTTGCTTTCATTACTTATTTTAATCCTTATTTTATTCCTGATTTTAATTCCTATTTTAATTCTTATTTATTTCTCAGCCATTGCTGCTGCAGTATGTGCCACATACAGATCCTGGATAGCCTTGATCCCGCCGAGACCTGCGATCTGGGTATCCACGCTGTCGAACTTACCGGAAGCATTGAACTGGCTTAACCAGGAATCCTCATCCTCGCCTGCCATATCGTTGTTGGCATGGTCACCTGCTACTACCATCAGGGGACGAAGAACCACTTTGGTGTAACCTGCTTCCACAACAGCCTTGATGACTTCTTCGCAGGCGGTCTCTTCCGGCTCACCTTCTACAGTTCCGATGAATACATTAGCATAACCGAGGTCGTTCATCTGGGTCTGCATCTGGCTGTAAGACACCTTTGCGGTGTGAGAAGTTCCGTGACCCATGAATACGAATGCCACGCCATCTTCCTTTGCAGCATCCAGGCTGTCATACCCAGCGGTCTTCACTGCTTCTGCAGTCAGATCTTCTGCTACTGCTTTCTTATCTGCATTGACAACGGTTGCATCGTCTCCCACTTCACCTAACAGGGGCTCAGCGACTTTTACGGATGCGAACTGATCCTTGTAAGATCGGAAGAGCGTCATACTCTGCCCCGTGCATCAGATGGGTAGGCTGTACTACCAGGTTCTTAACACCGTTTGCCACAGCGCGGTCCAGTGCCTGATCCATGTTGTCGATATGCTCATCATCTCTTGCCTGTATATGGTTGATGATGATCTGTGCGGTAAATGCTCTTCTTACAGACCAGTCGGGATTGGCTGCTGCGATCGCATCCTCGATACCCTTGATATCAGCCACACGGCTGTCGTTAAAGGAAGTGCCGAAGCTTACTACCAGAATCTCGTTCTCACCGATCTCATCCTGATTACGGGGATCATCCTTGGAAGCATCTCCGGTATCTCTGCCGAAATAATCGGGATCTGCATTTTCTCCCTCTACCAGTTCCTTCTGTGCGTCGGTCAGTGCATCCCATGCTGCCTTGGCATCTGCACACTGTTTATCGGTATTCTCAGTTCTCTCCTGCACATAGATGGCATCGATCAATGCTGCTACTTCATCGGCTGCTGCCTGATCAGCATCTTCGGTGCTTTCGGTAGCTGCTGTTTCCGCTGCCTGGGTGGTCTGCGCCTCAGTGCCTGCCTGTACAGTGCTCTCTGCTACTTCCTGCGTGCTGCCGCATCCGGTGATGCATACAGCGCCCAGTACGGTTGCCAGTACTACTGCTACGATTCTTCTTTTCATGTTTCCTCCTCTGACAGTTTTTCTGTCTCTTTTCATTTCGGGGGTGCCCCGGTATTCTTAAATATGTAAGTCAGAAACATGTTTTTCGCAACAAAAACAAAAACCCTTTCCTGTATCAGGTAAAGGGTTTGTACACATAGGAAACGAATGCAAAAAAGCTTCTGTCACTTCTGCATTCCACACGTACAACCAGTTACTCGTGGCTTTGAAACAAATGTTTCTGTACAGCATCCAGGCAGGTCTCCCGGCTTGAAGATCATTGCATCCGCCATCTTCCCGGTCTCCCAGTGATCTATCGGCTTCAGCTCCCTAATTACGGTGACGAGTTCGTGCAGGACTTACACCTGCTTCCCTTTTCACCGGAGCCAGCTACTTACGTGGCTGCTCCGGCACCTGAATACTCCATATTCAATTGTGGCTACTATATCACAGATTTTCTGAAATTGCAATGTCAATCAGTCATCTGTTCCACCGGCTGTCGGGATCAGTATACCTGAAAATTAGAGATTGGCGTCATTCCGGGCATAATTCAAGATCATTTCCTTTAAAATCAGCAGATCACCTGTATAATCCTTGTTGTCCGTTGCTCCCCAGATAAAACCACCTGCGTAATGGGTACACGCTGCCATCATGGTATGCACCGTCACACGCATGAACTGTTCCTCCGGAATATCCGTGCGGAAGGTCTTGTCCTCTTTTGCCTTCGCATACATCATATGAAGTCTTGTGTTGACAGAATTCAGGGATGCGTGGAAATTCGCCAGTTCCTCCTGCCGCACCGTCTGGTGTGTTATATAATTGTTGAAGTTGTCATTATACTGCAGCAGATCCTTATGGTTCTGATACATGCCGATATAACTGTCCAGCGTAAAAATAAATCTTCCGATGGCCGGAATATCGTGTATCGAAGAGATTGGTCTTACCTCATCCAGCTTGTCCAGATAAGCCTTCCATTTCGATGCGCAGACCGCAATAGCCAGCTCCGTCTTATTGTTGTAACAGCGGAACAATGTGGCACGTCCCACACCGGCTTCTTTTGCGACCTCATCCATACTGACCGCTTCGATTTTCTTTTCCACAAAAAGCCGGAACGCCGTATCAATGATCCGCTGGTTGCGCCCTTGCTCTTTATCCATCTGTTTCTCAGATTTTCCCATTTTTCTCTTCCTTTTTCATACATTCTTACTGTTCATTTTATGGTAAAAGGCTGTGACTGTCAACGACTGTAAAAAGCTAATGTAAAAGTGCCTTGCAGATTCCTACGAATTTTCTTGTATTTAAAACGCCAATATCGGCGAAAAAAAATACAAAAGCAGGTAATTTTGTATTATAAAAATGCTTTATTTTCGCCAAGTTGCAAATAAAAGAAATTCCGTACAAAAATTCCTGATTTCGGAACTTTTTTGTACGGAATCCAATGGTTTTATACTATTTACACCAAACTGACTTATCAGTTACTTCTTCTGTCGTGTCAGGAGCGTAACAGCTGCGCAGTGGCTCGTTGGTAAAGCCGAGGTGATATGGGGATTGGCTACAACAGGTAAATGTGTCTATATCGTCCCTTACATATATTGAATAATCTTGGAATATAACTCATTAAGACGTGGAGCACAAAAAGCCCCCCAGCTCATTGATATACGTAATATTTCTTACATCTCTTCTTGGTTCCACTTCAAACAAAGCATGAAAAAGTTTGAATAGCAATGTTCCCACGAACGATATCTACCATTTTATCTTGTTTCAAATCATTATAAAAACTTGTCGAAGATCGGATAATCATATCAACTGTATCCATGTAATTATCCCTTCTTGTTTGTTTTTTTACATTGGCTATGCAACGTCTTGTTTAAATTCTTGTTTTAAAACAAGGTTCAAACAAGCTTTTATCTCCCGTACTTTTCTTTCAACCTATATTCATCCAGTTCAGTCATCAGTTCCACATATGCTTCTCTCAGTTCTCTCGGAGACATAGTTCTGGCAAATCCCATATACTTTTCATATTTCTTTGCTCTGCGTTCCTCTTCCTCTGATGCATATATTGTCTTTTCATTTTTAAAGCGATCTGCCTCAGACTCATCAAGACAAAGTGAAACAGCTACAATATGTTTGCATATGATTTTCTTTCCATTTGCCAAAGGACAATCGCAGGTGGACTTTCGCGGATGCTCCATATCAACATGAACATGATAATTTCCATCTCCACTACCTGCTACTATACCTTCGCAGCTTCCATCTTCATTAACAGTATACGAAAGAACTTTATTCTGTTTATAATATTCCATACCACGCCATACAGACTTACTACTGGCAATATCAATCACTCCCATAAAGTGCCTCCGTAAATTATTCTTTCTGTATCGGTCACCCTATCAGTCACCCCAACGGTCACCTTCTTTGTTTTATGAACAACTCTCACGATTTATACTAATTATCATCAGCTAAGCGATATCTTCTATTATTTGTTGTGCCTTCATATTCAAGCCCTGACATTTCTTTCAGTATAGCTCTTGTACGGGCAGGGCTTAATCCAATAGCTTGTGCGATATCCGTTGTCTTAGACAATCCATTTTCCTTCAAATACTTTCTAATCAACTGATAATTCTCTTCTGTTTTTCTATGTTTATTTTGTTCGCTTGTTTTGTTCGCTTGTTTTGTTCGCTTGTTTCTTAAATTCAAGTGATAAACGAGTCCTGTCAGGATTATAACTTTCTTCCACCACAGGCATTGGCCAACCTTCATTCTCCCAAACCTGATAAATATCTGGAATACCACTACCGGCTCTTTCACCAATACCAATCATATTAAACATCTTCATTAGTGTTTTATTTCTAGGATCTGAAATACCACCACGAAGCATCTGCTTTTTACCAGTGCGAATGCTACCAGGATTCTCGATAACCAACTTGTCATCTTCCTTCTTAATCACTACACCGCAAGGCAAGAAATAATCTGTATTAACCAAACAATTAACTAAAGCCTCTCGAACTGCCTTATGAACTGGAGTATCATCCACCCTCGTAATACCTTCAAGCTTAAAAGGCTTCTTAATATCCTTTGCAATTTTGCTATTTACTCTAAAGAAGAAATCAAATACATTACCGCTCCAATCACCGGAGCTAGACTGCAAGCGATCTGTCCAACGTATTGTTGGGTCAAGCATCTCTCTATAATCTAGGAAATACTCTGGAAATTCTCTTACGATATGATATTCTTCACCGAACATAAGCAACCCAGCTGTAGTAGGATGTAATTTACCATCCTCGCCAAATCCTGCTGCACCTATTCTCTCTAAATACTCATCATCTGGTAAATTATTAAATACGTGCTCTGGACGATAGCTCTTATGATGATTTCTGAATCCCTTCAAGGACTCTGTATCAATTGCAGAAATATCAAACTGTTCTACAATCTTCATATCCTCTGTCTCATCCGCAGCATCACGGAGCATACCTTTAATTTCTGCCTTTGAGCAATGATAGTCGCCTTCCCAATCTCTACGATAGCAGCCACCAAATAAATCGTTATTAATATAAACAGGCTTCTGCTCACGTTTAGCTCTTGGTACATAAATAACCAGAATGGTATCACCATTAACCTCGTAGGACTCCACATTTTTATCCGATAGCAAATTAATGCTTACCTTCTTAGTATCATGAATTGTGTTCCAAAAGTTTCTCTTAAGTTTATCCGCATTCTTAAGTCCAGTAGTATACCAAGTTCCATCCTGCCGCTCTCCAACGCCAAGAATAATAACACCACCATTAGAATTGGCAAATGAGGAATACGACTCCCATAATGCTATAGGCAATCCACCTTCTGCCTTTTTCACTTCTCGGCAGTTATCTTCTTTATATTTATCAAAGTTCGATAAATCAAACAAATCTGACATATGAGATTCTCAGCTCCTTTCCTCCATATACATAAACGAATTCTCAAAAATTTTCAATTCAATTTTTCAGCCCATTCTGCTTCCTTGAAGCCAACAAGCACAGTATCTCCATTTACAACAAGTGGACGCTTTACCAACATTCCATTTGTAGCAAGTAACTGAATCTGTTCCTCTTCACTCATTGTAGGCAGCTTGTCCTTAAGCTGCATTTCTTTATAAAGAAGCCCGCTAGTATTAAAGAACTTCTTAAGGGTCAGTCCACTCTTCCCATACCATTCCTTTAATTCGTCATAAGTAGGATTCACCTCTACAATATGGCGCTCAGTATATTTTATATTATGCTCATCCAGCCATTTTTTAGCCTTTTGACAGGTTGAACATTTGGGGTAACATATAAATAACATTTATTAACACCTCTCAATTATTTTTTAATTGATCTGCTATATCTACATTTCGGATAATTCATACATCCGTAAAATCTACCATATGGTCCACTTCGCTCTCTCAGTTTTCCTCCACAATCAGGGCAAATCGTAAGCAAACAAATACTCTCGCAGTGCCATGAGTACGCAATAAAAATGCACATCCCATGGCTTATTCGTTAAGTCTTGGTTCAAAAATGATGCAACAGTCCCCTGCTGGTACCTGCAAAAATAAGCATGATGCATCACTTTGCACCTGCCATAGAAAAAGATTAGATTTATTTTTGAGATACAAATCTGACTAACCTACATGTGATTTGTTCTGCTCTTTCTCTATGATCCACTTATCCCGTTGATAACTTCTAAAATATTGTACCATAGATTTTTCATTTCGAAAATTCCTTTCCTCTAAAAATGGGCAGAAGCAAACCTCCAAATCTTGCGGAGTCTTGGAGGTTTGCTTCTTACCACTTATACTTTAAATTGCTTCTTTTATTTTGTCATCAGCTCCATGAGCAGCTTATTCAAGAACCTAGCAAATCGTGTTTCAAAATTGGCATGCTTTTTATCACACTACCTTCCGGCAGAAACCTGGTCTATGTGAAGCCAAGAGCTATGCGCGGATCGCTACGCAGAGAGATTTCGATGCATTTTAGCAGAATTTATGTGTTTTTAATAATGACAATGTGTTGACACTATGTGCATATTTGAGTATACTGTACTTGAATGGAGGTGTTCTGTATGGCAACAACTAATTTAAATATTCGTACAGACAAGGCAATCAAGGACCAGGCGGAGGAAATCTTCAATGAGCTTGGTCTGAATATGACAACTGCTGTAAATATGTTCCTGAGAACCGCTATCCGTGAGCATGGTATTCCTTTTGAATTAAAACTGGAAGTACCGAATGATACGACAGCCGCTGCCATTGAGGAAGGCAGAAAAATGATGAAGGATCCTTCTGCTCCGCGTTATTCCAGTATGGATGCGCTTAAGGCAGCTCTCGACGTATGAAATACGACATTCAGTTTACCAATCAGTTTAAAAAGGATTTGAAGCTTGCCAAAAAGCAAAATAAAAATCTTGATAAGCTGTTTGAGGTAATCGATATTCTGGCGAATGGCGGTACGCTGGATGCAAAATACAGGGATCATGACCTTACAGGAAACTATAAAGGCACGCGTGAGTGTCACATCGAACCGGACTGGTTGCTCATTTATGAGATTCAGAACAACGTTTTAGTACTCATGCTTTACAGGCTTGGTACGCACTCAGAACTATTCAAAAAATAGATTTAAAAAACAGAATAGCAATTCAGAAAGCATCTATCAGAAATGGTAGGTGCTTTTCTTATGCCCAAATCCAGGAAAGGAGGTGCGCTATGGCGGGAAGTAGAATCAAGGGTATCACGGTCGAGATCGGTGGCGATACTACCAAGCTTCAGAGTGCCTTAAAGGGTGTCAATTCAGAAATCAAGAATACGCAGTCACAACTTAAGGATGTCGAAAAGCTCCTGAAATATGATGCTCTTCAGAGGGAGATCATCGAAACGGAAGAATATCTCAAAAAGCTGTAAGCTCAGGCCAATCAGTCTGCCACTGCTGTGCAGAAGATTGCTACTGCTGGTGAAAACCTGAAGTCTGCAGGCGATAAGGTTTCCTCCACCGGCGAAAAGCTCCTTCCTGCCTCTGCTGCAGTTACAGCTCTTGGCGTTGCTGCTGTAAAAACAGACTCCGATTTTGATTCTTCTATGAGCCAGGTAGCCGCCGTGTCTGGTGCAACCGGAGATGATTTCGATAAGCTCCGTGCAAAGGCTCATGAGATGGGTGCGAAAACCAAGTTCTCAGCATCCGAGGCTGCGGATGCTATGAACTACATGGCGATGGCTGGATGGAAAACCTCCGACATGCTGGATGGTATCGAAGGTATCATGAACCTTGCTGCGGCATCTGGTGAGGACCTCGCCACCACATCGGATATCGTAACCGATGCACTGACTGCATTTGGTCTGACAGCCAAAGATTCTGGGCATTTCGCAGATATCCTTGCAGCGGCAAGCTCTAACGCAAATACAAAGGCAATGGATGATTGACGACTGCGAAGCCGAAAACATCGACATGATTATCACCAAGTCCATCAGCCGATTTGCCAGAAACACGCTGGACTGCCTGAAATACATCCGCCAGCTGAAAGATAAGAACATTCCCGTCTTCTTTGAAAAGGAAGCCATCAATACAATGGATGCCAAGGGTGAGGTTCTGATTACGATTATGGCTTTCCTTGCGCAGCAGGAATCATAATCCCTCAGCCAGAATGTGAAGCTGGGACTCCAGTTTCGCTACCAGAATGGCCAGGTACAGGTAAATCACAATCACTTCCTCGGCTACACCAAGGATGCAGATGGGAATCTCATCATCGATCCGGAACAGGCAGAGGTGGTAAAGCGCATCTACCGGGAATACCTGGAGGGCTACTCTATGGATCGGATTGCAAAAGGTCTGGAAGCAGACAGCATTCTCACCGGCGCTGGCAAAACAAAATGGTGGACCAGCACCATCAACAAAATCCTCCGAAACGAGAAATACATCGACGAGGCCCTGGTAAAGCGCTGGCTCGAGCGAATCACCGTCTGGGAGGACCACTTCACTGTGGAGCTTAAGTCCGAACTAAAAATTGATATTGATGAATAATCCCAATAGATGCACAACACCCTTTCGACCATGATGGCCGGGAGGGTATTTTCTACATCCACAAACCAGAATTGTCTTAACACTGTGCTGTTTCTCTTTTCTTCCAACATATGAATCCATACATGTCATTAAGAAAAAATATCAAGAAATTTACAACCACTGGAATATACCCCGGGTCCTTAATTGATGCCAGTATCCATAAGATAATCAGCACGATGTCATTCGATGCATATCCCAAAGCATAATAGGAAGACCGTAACATAGTGAGTGATGCAGCAAAAAACTTGTTACTACCGAAATGGTACTAAATATCAGATTCGGCGTGTTAAGTTTTTTTAGTAATATATAAAATGCAATTGTCACTGCCACATTGCAAAGAACAAGAACTCCTGCTCCTTTTCTTGTAATTTTTCGTATTTCTACTGTTCCATCACTACTGTTTCTCGCATTTTTCAGCCATGTCACAATCGACCAAACAGACATCGGAAGTGACATAAATAAGTAAGTAAACATCTCTCCCCAGTAGCGAAAACGGTATGATATTATCGCATACTGGATGCAGAAAATCGTCATCAATATCGGTGCCCATACATTTCCCTGTGCGGCAAATATCAGTGAAGTTACACCAATACAAGTTGCAGTAAGTGTCAAAGCATCTACTCTTCCTGCCATAATATTGGACATAACAACAATAGCAATAGACACGAACCAAAGTGCCCATTCTCTTTTGGTCATTCTTTTAAATGGATTATTCATTTTTCTAATTCCCTTCATACGTTGATTTGAGACAACAGGAAATTAGATATATTTTATACCTGTTGTCTCTTAAAATTGGATACCCTTTATATGCTTCTCTTGCGAAGCAATGGCACCCTTCTGCATATGAAGGATTGCATAATTACTTTCGTGAAATTGATAATATCCAAAAAACATAATTTTATCCTCTATAACGCTCTGACAAATCGCGATTCACCGAATTTTCCCTTGCCATCTAATCCACTGCCTCAAATCGTGACATCTAATCCGAGGTTACAACCTGACACACATTTTGCAGTAGATATGTTTCCATATAAAACAACCGAGCTTTTTCAGGAGTTAGGCTTCTATTCCCAACTTCCGAAAAAGCCCGGAAATACGCCGCTTTCTGGCACTTGATTTTATTTTCTTGACATCAAGACTACCGTCTCAACATGCGTTGAGACGTCTGAACTGCTCTCTTTTTTACTCGTTGGTTTGCGAAAATATGTCCAACGTCTCATCAGTTTGTGGAAACATATCAATGGATTACAGCTTCTCCATTGTATGTTTTTGGTACAGTTAACTTCTAGAATAACCTACTTACTTCAACGTATCATTTCAATGATAAATTGTTCTGTTCCCTCTTCCAATTGCCTTACTCCACTTGGAGTAAAACCGTGTTGCAAATAAAAGTGCTGCGCTTTTGTATTCTTCTCAAGAACCCATAGTGAATTACAATTCCTACTTACGGCAAAATCTAATAATTTACCTCCGATTCCCTGATCCACGAAAAACGTATCTACATACAATTCCAAGACTTGCGTTCCCTGAATATGAATGAACCCCTTAACAAAATCATCTTCATATACATAAAATTCCTTAAGTATCTCTGGGTGCTCGATGTATTCTTTTGCCAACGGATAAACTTGTATTTCACCAAATGAAACCATATCATCGTGAAAAATTTTTCTATAGTTCATCCGCTTGGAGAATACTGATATCTCAGCAATTCTCGATGCATCTCTATCTATTGCTCGTCTTATCATGACTAATTCTCCTTTTTGTAATAAACTGAAATTCATCAGCATCTCTGCCTTGTTTTTCTGCGCCACAGAGATTATTTCAACCGCCCGGATTCATCTCTATCTTGCTTTTCTGCACCACAGGGATTATTTCAGCCGGCCAGATTCATCTCTATCTTGCTTTTCTGTTCCACAGGGATTATTTCAACCGCCCGGATTCATCTCTATATTACCCTTTTGTTCCACAGGGATTATTTCGACCGGCAAGATGCATCCCTGCCTTCCTCTTTTATTCCGCAGGGATTATTTCGCCTCGGTTAGATACGTCCCCCATCGCTGAAACCATCTCTACCAGGCCATTCCATCAACTTCCGATTTAAACAATTCTCCACATATCTAATCCACTGTCTCAAATCGTGACATCTAATCCGGGGTTACAACCTGACACACATTTTGCAGCGGATATGTTTCCATATAAGAAAACCGAGCTTTTTCAAAAGTCTGGCTTCAAATCCAAACCTCCGAAAAAGCTCGGAATCTATGTTTTTTAATTTGTCTACGCCACGCCGGATGCGCTACGGAAGCAAAGCTTCCTACGCTTATCCGCGGCATTCGCCGCATACAGCCCATCGCATAATGGTGCCTTTGTGAGCAAGCTCCCACAGCACCTTATGCTCGGTCTGTGCGTGGCTCATTGCTAACGCGTGACATCAAGACTACCGTCTCCACAGTACTTTTATTGTCCCAACAAAGTTCCTGTGTTTCCCTGTCTCCAAAATACACCGGAAAACGGAACTTTATGTGCTTCAGGAATCTGCCATCTGGCTGCTCCTGCTCGTAAATGTCCACCT
>OGEO01000564.1_pt1 | contig 33339 bp, 58 predicted proteins | sample 1570661 | NCBI WGS metagenome assembly OGEO01 (sample SAMEA2582142, study PRJEB24529) | metagenome | biome: Human gut stool | place: China | collected 2011
CTGGATCACCTGGAGTCCCCGGCTGCCCTGGTTCCCCCGGAGCACCTGGAGTTCCCGGTTCACCCGGATCTCCCTTGTCTCCTTTCGGTCCTGCTACTCCTGGATCGCCTTTTTCGCCTTTCGGTCCTACTGCTCCTGCTGGTCCTGCTGGTCCAACCTGCTCATTCTTCACGCCCTGCTCTAACTTATTCAGTTTCTCTGCTGTAATAACGTCATCATTATTCCATGTCGTTGGTGTATATGCCATAACTCATACCTCCTATTTTGCTTTTCCTACTTTTGCCTTTCCGACTTTCCCTCTGCCAACTAAGGCTACATTGTCAGAGGGAATTATTCCCCCGGTGTGTATGTAATGTAGAATCCGGCGTCTGTATCCGTTTTCTTCACATCATATCTCACAATACCGGCAAGTAGTTTACCGTAAATCTGGTTATCTACCCATTCAACGCTTGTCTGTTTGCGGTCAAAGAATGCGCAGAATGATTTCGGATCACCGACAAAACCTTTCAGTTCTCCATCTCCTGCGATCATATCATCGTCCAGAACGACTACCTCTCTGCCAAACAGCATTTTTCCGCTTGAGGAAGTGATGGAATCCTGCAACAGATATCTTCCATTCTTGTCTTTCAGCTTGTCCAGCTCGGCATACAAGGAAGCTGAAATGATGAATTTCACAGGATACACTTTCTTGATTTCTTTGTTCACCAAGTCTTTCAGTCCATCCAGACCTGTAACACTTTTCGCTGTTGCACTCTTTAATACAGTTGCGATATCTGTATTTCTTGTATTTCTGGACTGGTCATTGATTTCATCCCGGATCAGACCTGTTACATCATAGTCAGCATCATCAATAGCCTCCTGAGAAATCGGAATATATCCTCTTCTTGTTGCGATGCTATAGTCGATATTTGAGATTTTTGGTTTGGAAAGCTCTGGGTTCTGTTCCAGTTCTTCAACAGTAGACATTTTACTTCCAGATTTCGCAATTACTGGATATTTTCCAGATGAACTGTTTACGCTTACATTCTTCACGTAATTTCCCAGATCCACTACATCTTCCGGCTTTTTCTGAACAGCCAGCATTTCTACCGGGATCAGGATTCCTGCATCTACTTCTTTAAAGCCCCCTTCTCTCACCTGCCCTTTTGATTTTACAAATGAGTTAATCGCACTTCTCATTTCTTCAATTTCTTCTTCATTTCTTCTACCCATGTCTTTTTTCTTCTCCCTTCTTTCCGGTGTTTTTTCATACTCCTTCATCTGCTCGCGAAGTTCAGATAATTTCATCTCTAATTCACTTTTTCTTTCGTTGTGAGCATCTCTCTCCTGCTCGAACTTCTCGATCTCTCCATCAACAACACCTCTTTCCTCTTCGGTGTTCGCTTCACTGATCGATGTTTCCAGTTCCTTTTCTCTTGTTTCAAAATCTGCGTCTTTTCCACGCATTTCTTCCAGTTCCTTTTCTTTGTCTGCGATCTGTTTCGCAAGCATCAACTGTCTTAAAGCCATTACTTTTCTCCTTTCAGTCTTTTAATAGCGTTGTTTCTCCACTGTTCTACTTGTTTCTCTCTGTGCTGCTGCACCTGTGCATGTCTCGCCTGTACGCCCGTATCTTCATAAGCCGGGAATGTGCATACAGACACTTCGTGCAGATCAACTTCTCGTATTGTCCATTTCACAGTGCCATCATCTCTCCAGTCCGTTTCCTCACGCACGATGTTAAAACCGAACGAGCACTGATCCACATCTCCACGTTTTACCCTCTCATATAGGTTCATGGCGTCTGTGTCGTTTTCGTTAATATCGATCTCGCCCCATAGACCTCTTGTATCGGTTCTCAGATGTAAAGTTCCGACTTTTGTTCGTCCAAGTACAAGTGTGTCATCATGGTTTGTCAGAGCACGGATGTCGTTGCTCATGGTGTTCGCAAATGCTTCTGGTGCAATCTCTTCATAAGCTCCCGGCCACAACTCTGTTTCGGAATTAAAAACAGCGAAGTGTCCGGAAATTGTTTTCTTTCCGTCTTCCGCTTCTCTTGTTTCAAATTCTGCTTTCCACGATCTGGTCAGGTTTTCCTTCTTTCGTTCCACTATTCATCACCTCCTCTTAGCTTTTTCTGCTCCCCGATCATCCCCTGCGGAATAAAGTTTTCAAGGATAATCAGATCATTCAATCCGTCCTTCGGAGAGTCACCAATCAGATTCAGTACATCATTTCCTGTGTAGATCCCTCGGATATATAGGTTCATTCCGATTTCCGCAAGCTCCTTGGTGTCATAAGCCATCAGGCTTTTCGAGTTGCATTTAAAGTACCAATGCGGGCTCTGAATCAAACCTTTCGTAAGTGTCTGCTGGAATACGTCCGCAATCGACTTCACCCGCGTACGGACAAAGTTGTTGTATTCATCTTTGTTAAAACTTCCGACCCCAAGAAAAAAAGGCGGCACATCCAACAGGGATGCTACCGTCCTCTTGTCAATCTCGACCGATTCATTTATTGCGATATCCTTAAGGGATAGTGGTTTTACCTCGGATACCTCCAGTAATTCCGCAGGTATGATCCACGGCTCACCCGGTTTCGATTCTTTCAAATATTTTTCTTTAATTTGCTTTCTTCCGGCTTCGCTTGCAAAATCTTCCGACATTGCATCCACCTTCACAATGACGTTTGGCATATACTGTCCGCTCATAAAAGATTTCTTTGTTGCATTTGCCTGTTTCAAATTCGATGCAATATCCTTCAAAGCAAGCCTGTAGCCCGTACCCTTCCACGGATACTCCGGATTCGGGTTGATTGCAAAGTGCAGCACTTCGCTCGGATCATATTCTTTACTGCCGTAAATGATCTTATATCCCGTCAGCGTCTCTTCAAAACTTGTCATGGACGGCTTTAATGGAATTAATTCATCAATATAACCATCCCTCATCACCGGGAGCACAACTGCGTTCCCGTCACCCGGCAAGAGCATTGAGTAAACAATGTTGTAAACCCACGCTTTTCTCGTCATCAGCGAATACGGATTAATGTCAATCTTCCGTGATAGCTCATTCTTAATCCGGATGTCTCCATGCGGGCCATTCTCCATCAGGTGAATTGTCATACCGGAAACCAGATCCGCAATTTTCTGACACGCCGCCCGAATTTCCGGGTTCTGCGCCAGCGTTGTGTACCCGGAAGGCAATAAAAAATCAGAGAACGTAGCTCCCTGATACACAAATACTTTATTCTGTGGTTCTGATCTGATACTCTTCTGCTTCTTTTTCTTTGCCATTTCAGCCTCCTATTCTTCGTCTTCTGCAAAAATCAGTCTCCCGTTTTCAGCTCTTCCAAGGCAAGTATATTTTCTGTCAATAAAATCATCCTTATTTTTAGCATGATATATATCAGTCGTATGTTTGCAATCTCCACTACATTTCTCGCATCTTTTCCCATCGCATAAATAAAGGATTTCGCATTCAGTTTTCATGCCCATTCTTTCTCCTACTCTCTCTTTAACCATTTATTTGCTGCGTTTCCAAGTGCCATGTCAGCCAACATCTGACAGCACGAAAAGACCCCTGCATCGAATAAGTCAATTCGTCTTACTCCACCGTCTCCATCTACTTTCTCGTATTGGATCATGTCATCCACCTTTTCGATTGCTCTTACATTCTGTACGCAGTACTCGAAAGCATCCGAATGTAGATAATAGAATTTCTTATTCTTTACTTTTACCTCGATATGCCGGAATCCCTCAGACTTCACGTAAAAATACTGTGGCTGATCTTGAATCTTAAATCCTGCTTTTTTCATTTTCAGGAAAAATTCACGTCCAAACTTCTTGTCGAATCCAACAATTTTGATTTTGAATCCCATCTTTTTCATGGAGATAAACCAATTCACAATGTCATCGGGAAGCACCGTAGCTGTATTACTCATCGTCAGCCATCCATCCTCTTCCCAACCAAATAGTGGTATTCCATCCTCGTCACCTTTTTTAATTGCTGCAGCTCTCGGAAAGAAAGCGTGTGTGATGCAGATATCCACATCTCTGTATGTTCCATAAATAGCTCCTGCTGTCAGATCGTGAAGTTTTGATAAGTCAGCTCCGCCATACCATGTGATCGGCAGTTTTGCCAACTCTTCCAATGACCAGTTATATTCATCGTCAGATGATCTGAATTCGTTGATATCAAAATAAGCATTTAAAGCATTCGTAAAGATGTTCAGTGTTTTGTTTAAATACTCTGCTCTCAGCTGCGGCTCATTCATTGCCTGCGCCGCATCATCCATAAGGTCTTCTACTGTAACAGTAACTCCGATTGATGGCGTGCACATCTGTAATACTTCCGGATCATCCAATGTCGTAATCTCGCCTTTGCTGTTTAAAACATTGCCCTCTTTGTCCTGATCTGCTTTGCAAATAAAAATAAAATAGGAGTCATACGCCTTTTCTGTATTTGTTCCATCCAAAACTCCATGTAACGTATTTAACCTATTTGCTAAAAAACCATCTGGAATATCACCAGCCGTAGAAATACCAATCAAAAGCTTGTTTCTATACGCTTTCATAGCATTTTTCATCAGTATGTATTTCTTTGCCGCTGCTCTCTTCCAGGAATGCAGCTCGTCCAGAATCAGGCAGTTACAGTTTAAGGAGTCAAGCTTATCTTCTTGGTTGGCGATCGCATACATTTCTGCAGTACCATCTCCAAAATCAATACGGATGGAGTGTTCCTGATTGTTGTTTCGGATTCTCAGCTTATCAACATCTCCTCGTAAAGTCTCAACGTTATCTACCAAAAATCCAAAACTCTCCATTGTCTGCTTTACAGAGTTTGCTACGATGTATGTCTTTGCTCCGGAACATCTATCCAAAATACTCTTTGCATCAGCAAGCGCAGCACTAAAGGATGTTTTTCCCTGTTTTCTCGGTAAAAAAATAAGCGCTTCATTGAAACGCCTAATGTCTGTTCCTTTTCGAAAGAATCCAAACAGATTCACGCATACAAATTTCTGCCAGTCAGTCAATAACATCGGAGTTCCTTTAAAACTCACTCCGTTCTTGTCCTCGCCCTGTACATGGTGGATAGTCCCCTCAATCAAATCGATCACAAAATCAAATTGATCGCTACGAAAATCCAAATCATCTCTTTCAAGGTCTGTCAGAAATCTCCTGCACGCAAGAACTCGATCCTCATTTGCAAGTATCCTTTTATTTGCAATATCCTCCGCATAGCGAACAGCCGTATCGAAATGCGGACTGTTAATATGGGATAAGTCCATTTACTTCCCCTGTTGTTTTTCCAGTAATAATGCAAATGCAGATTTCTCTTTTTTCGGCTGTTCAATCTCCGCATTGTACGTTTTTGCATTTAACATCAGTCTGTCAGAATACGTTCCGATATCTTTTCGGAGGTTTTCAAGACTCACGAGAATAGGGCTTTTTTTACCCCCACTTTTCTCTGTATCCAGAATCACTTCGTATTCAGATTCTTCGAACTTTTTGCTCAGCACATTGTACTGGTAAATCATATCTGCATAGATCTCAATTACCTGTTTGTACTGCACTTTGTAGGTTCCGAGCTCTTTCATGTATTTAACTGTTCTGTCAATAATTGTTTGCCTTTGCGGTATGTATCTTGCCACCTATTCTCACCTCCCTATCTGCCGGAAAATTTATTTTCAGAATCTCGCGCTATTGGAAAGAGTCCTCTCTCCCGATTCTCCTGAGACATTTTTAATCTTCAAAAGGGAGGGGGGATATCCGGATCTCTTTGACTTCCATTTCCATTCCGACTCTATCTTTAAACCATTCGACCATGCTGTCTGCCTTTTCTTTGCCCAATGTAACTATATTTATTTTCACTGTTTCAAATTTGAGTCCACCGCTGATACTGTATCTGGTGTATATATCTCCTTCGCAACACTCCATGCACGTCTTGACAATCTTCTCGATTACGTTCATCACTTCGTATCCGTAGTCACTTGCTTTCCCTTTCCATCGGATTGCATACATCTTGATTTCTTCCATGCTTCAAACTCCCTTCTCCTTTTCCTCTGCCAGTACATTCCAAGGCTTGTTACCTTGTCCGTCTTCCTGTCGTGCATCCGGTCATGTTGCGCTGTAGACATACTGATGAGATTCCAGTCCGCAAGCGCAAGCTCCGGATACTCTTCCAGTGGATAGATATGGTGTGCTGTCGTTGCTTCTGCATACTTGCCATATCTCTTAGACTCCTGACACTGGTATGCGTCACGCCTTAGTATGCTTTCTCTTTTCTTTTTCCACTTTCGACTTTCGTAAAACTTTCCCATGTTTCTTCCCTTCAATCAGTTCCCCACAGTTCTCACATCTCCACGTGTGCTTCGTGATAAAGCTGCCATCATTCTGTCTTACAAGATCTGTGCTGACATACTCTGTCTTGTCATGCTTGCATAACATTCTTTTGATAATACCCATGTTTTACTCCTTTAAAACATAATAAAAGCACCCATCTCTGGATGCCAAGAATTTAGGACTACTGCTATGAAAATTACAAATGCCAGCAAAAAACCAAAATAACCAAGTACACAATCAAAATTTATAAGAAAAAGGAGGAACCTTGCAGTAGTCCACAACGGGTATAGCAGGACTCGAACCTGCGACACATCGGTTAACAGCCGATTGCTCTACCAACTGAGCTATACACCCGTAGGATGCCCTTTATCGACATCCTTTACCCTATCCGCACTCGGGTACTGACACTAAATATAGATTGCTGAATCTATTTTTGTTTGTTTTGCAGATCTGCGGATATCTGCGTTTTGGTACCATTTGTGATGTAAAGCCGGTGTGCACTCCCCAGAACAGACCTCAGCTGTGCAGCCTGTATACTCACATCACAAAGCGGAGCACTTGGAATCGAACCAAGGACACAGGGCGCGACCCTGCGCGTCTACCACTGATGCTATACTCCGCATAAAAACACCGCCAGACAAGAAAAGGGGAAAGTCCGGCGGTGTTCCGAATGTTTGGAAAGATTGTTTTAGAACAATATATAATCGTTCTAGAATAATTATATCATAAGCAAAATGTTAATTGTGTTAATCTTTCAGATATTCGCTAATTATTTGTGAAATTCTTCCTCTGCTATATCCAATGATGTCTGCAACCTCTTGCTGCTTCTTACCTTCCACAAATGCCAACTCAAATATCTCTTTAATCTCCGGATCATCAATCCCGTTTATGTAGTCTTCAACTTCTTTCTGCTCCTTCAGAATCAGTAACCTATCCGCTTCTTTCCTTCTGATCTGCCGTCTTACATTCTCTTCTTCGTAAGGATCATACATTTGTACGGATGTTCTCACTTCGGTGTACGGGAAATTTGCACTGGATCCTGTTACTTTCCCCATAACAACAGTTGGTTCCCGTTCGCAGAGTTCTTGTATCTGGTTCTCAATCCGGATAAGTCTATCTTTGTTTGGCTTATACTTTTTCAGTGTTTTCTTGTCCAACTCAATCACCTCCCGGAATCCGCTCTTTTATGTTGTATTTCTCTGCTATGTAGTCCACAGTATCCTTATTCGCCCTCTCGCCGCCTTTAAAGTCACAGGCAAAGGCTTTATGCCCCTTTTGCTTTAAAGCTGTCTCACAGGGCTTTTTCGTTGCCATAGTGTATGCTTCTATTTTCTTCATGATGTCCGCTGTCTCCTTTCTGCATCTAGCTTATTATCACCATTCACTCACCCTCACAGGAAGTATGATGCCTATTATTTCTCCGTAGCGTGTAAACACGGCATTGTAGTATTCAGAGTTTCCTGGGTGTTTAATAAGATTTGGCGTGCATCCGTCGAACATTTTCAAATATTTATTATCAAACCAAGCGTATCCCCCTGTTGTCTCGTCTCTTATTGCTCTCAGAATGCTTTTGCCAGTTGTAAGCATTCTGTTTGACAACTTGGCCGCCCTCATTTGGCTCTGAATATTTTCTGTGGAAAAATGTTTCACCCCATCTTCTGGCAATTTCTTCTGCTTATCTATGTCGAGCAAGAAATCTTCTTTCTTCACAAATACAATATATCTACCTTGCGTAATCATCACTTTTCCATCTATCTCACCCATCATATACGATCTTGTTTTCACTGCTTCTATCTGTACTTTATCTTCAATTAGCATTTTTTCTTCTCCCTTCTGTGTTTCATGCTCTCTCTGGTCATGCCGTCACCTCAATCTGCTCCCCGGTCAACTCTTCCAACTTCTTCCGCATTTCCTCCACAGTCATTTTCTTTGGTTCTTTGCGCTCCCAGATGAGTTCTAAATTATAGTCCGAAAGCATATCTGCAAAGTTGCTATATTCTTTGATTGCGTAGACACCAACAATATCGAGATCTTTAAAATATCTGTCTGTCAAATCTTCTCGAAAGCAGTTTCGATCCGAATATCCATCTTCTCCGATTAATGCTTCGCTTATCACCATTTTCTTGTCACCATTTCGATGTTTCACTACCATCCCATCTCTCAAATCTGCTTTCGTAAATTCTTTGTTCGTGTAATCACTCCATTCTAAGATTTCATACCCATTGCTTTTATAGTACTGATACGGCGAAAACTCTCCTTTGATATAACATGTTTCTTCTTCGCAGGATTCGTAATTTATCTCTTTCAGGTAGCTTTTGCCTGAACACCACTTCATCCCATGCTCATGCATTCTCTTGCAAAAATCTTTCGCTTCTTCCTCGGTCTTACAATGCACCGCAATCTTGTTGTCTTTATTTTTAAATTCATCCCAATTAAATTTTTTCATATTTTCTTACCTCACTATCTTTCGAGCTATCCAATCCAAAAACACCACAAATAGCAGTATCGGGAATCCCGCAGCCATCAGGTAATCCGCACCTTCTAGTTTTACATCCTCTTCCAATCCTGTCTTTAGGGCAATCACTGTTCCAAGCCCCAGGATGTAATACAGGGCTAGGAATGCGATTGTGATTAAAATGTCCATGTTATTCCTCCTTGTATGGTTCTGGTAACGACTGATACGCCAAAATTCTTCCGTCATATATCCCGTAAGTCCAGTACCATAAATCCTCTTTAAATCTCATTCTCTTTACCGGATATTCTTCATCGTCACACGTTACAAGATATACATCTTCTTTCTTAGGCATATTTTGTACTGAGTAAGGAATCCAGTCATTGTCTTTCTTGCTGTCTTCATATCCTTTCTGATACCATTTTCTTCGGCTGCATTCTCCGCACTTCTGGACTTCGTCCATGTGGGAACGAATGATTTCTTTTATCCATCTAATACTCACATAATCATCACACATTCCGAATGATTCAAACTCTATCGCATGATCTTCAATCTCTTCCAAGATCTTCTCTAGTACGTTCATTTATTTCGTCTCCTATTTTTCTTATCCATAACACAATAACCTTTTTCGCAATAACATTCTGTTGATTTATAGTAGTTTTTATAATATTTGCATTTAATGCACTCTTTTTTCATTACTACGCCTCCAACAACTCTAGTTCCTCGATTTTATCCATTAAATCCATCTCAGGATAATTCTTTTTTGGATATCGTTGATATTTTCCACATGGTTACTCCTCATCACTTTCAATTCTCTCTAACCTTTCGTATCCATTCCATCCATGTTCTGCTCCACATTGTTTGATACAATAATAATCTTCGCCGCAACAATGATCGCATCTATTGCAATCTGGTTCTTCGTCATCTACTGTGTAAATTATTGTTTTCATCACTCTACCTCCAACAATCCCGCTTCTATAAATACACCTTCCAATAACTCGCTCATTTTATTAGTATCAATGGTAATCGGCTCACGCGGAAACTCTTCCTAATTTCCACAGCACGCATACAATTTTGCAATTAAAATATCATATTTTTTCATCGCTCCACCTCCAACAGTTCAAAATATTTTTCCAAATGCTCTTCTGAAATTTGGAATAATAATTTACTTTTCCATCACTTCCTCAAACAGTTTCCTCGGGAGTATCTTGCCACAATCGATACACTGTTTCCTGCGTCCTGCATAATCTGTAACATCTTCTGTTCCTCCGATCGGTTCGCCGTCAAAATCAAACAGCAACGCCCTATGTACTCTTTCAATCTGGTAATACCCTCTGTTGGAACCACAAAATGGACATTTCTTCAATTCTTCCATGTTATGTTATTCCTCCTTATCCACATACTTCTCTACGACATCTACTGCACAAGTCAGCCCATAAATATAGCTTTCCAGTTCTTCTGCTGTTTTGCTTGCTCCGTGTCTTTTCTTTTCTTCCTTCAAGGTTTCGTAGGCGTCATTTTTCGTGGATTCGATTTCTTCCACGATTTTCTCCGGTATATTCATTTTCCCTCTCCACTTCATTGTCGTATTTCAGGCACTTTCCATCCTTGTACGCTATGCATTTCTCTTTAATGCACGGATGTAACACTGGTCTGACAAAATCTCCATTCCCAATAAACATTGCTTTTACCTCTTCTTTTCCCGTTAAATCAGGGCAAAATAAAATCATCACTCCACCTCCTCATATTCCGGACACTCCACACAATACTCATACATGTCCTTATCTGCACACTGTATATTACAAATATCGTTGTCCGGACATTCTATGCAGCAATAATCGTGTCCGCATATACTTGTTAATTTACATCTTCCCATCATGATTATTCCTTTCTCAAATCTATCCTCTGTCCGCAATTCGGGCAGTGATCATATTCATCGTAATCTACTTCATACCTTGCTCCACAGTTCGGGCATAACCATTCATCCCATACAAATGTTCCGTCTGGCGCATATCCGTCCCCTTCATACGTTGGTTTCTTCGCCGTATCACGCTCTTTCAGCTCGTGCATCTGCTCCAACAGCTTCGCACACTGGCTGTTTGTAAAATCATTCACCTTGTTATATTGGTTCAAAATATCGCGCACAAACCGTCCCATCTTACACTCTGCGCATTTATCTTCCAGTTGCTCTCCGTTTAACTGATCTGGATACTTGCACAGGTTGTCGCAGATATGCTCCATCATTTCCGTTGTGATCCCATCCATCCATGTTTCTTCTGTTTTCGCCATTAGTCATTCCTCCTACACCTCATATCTTTGCAGAAATACAATTCCGTCCCTCTCTTTGTCTTTACATACTCAAAATCTCCGATAATTTCCCGTCCGCAGGAAGAACAGATATGTACTTCATTTTTCTTCGGATTCTCTTTCTTTTTTTCATAGCCTACTGTAAATACCTCCGCATTAATATCCGGTTTGGATTCGATACCGCCCTGTTGAGTCGGCAACTTGTCCGCACCCAGCCCTCGTGAAACTCCATGTAATTTGCGATTGTTCCAAAGATATCCTTAACCGAAGTTTCCTGTTTCTTTGACTCAGGCAGCATATCATTGTCTTTTAAAAAGTTTTTAAACGTTTCAATACTCGCATCGATTCCGCTCTCTTCGCTTATTGCTGCATAGATGTTCTGGATCGTAAGTCCGTATTCGATCATGCACTTAATTTCTCCCTTGTACGGTTCGTATTGTTTTCTTTTATTTTCCATTTTTCTTAACCACATCCTCTTGTTTGCTATTACCCTCTTTTTCACTTCTTTTCCAGTAATATCCTCAAGTACTCTGCAGATATGCTCATCCGTGCATCCGAGATTTACCATCTCTTCGATCTGGAACTTGTAGGGATCCAGAAAGTGTCCTGGTCTACTCATTTCCCTCTCACCCTGTTCTTTCTCTTCCGCTTTGTACTGCCGCGCGTAAACAAATCCATATTTCCGTGTCTCAATCCGGTAGGCTGTTTCCTGTAGACTCTAAAGCCGTATCTTTTTCTGTTCATGTTTACTCCCTTTCTAAGCTCCACCATGCTTTCGCGTTCTTTCCATATCCGGTTGTCTGTATCTTTATTTTTAATTCGTTTCTTGCTTTCATAACATCTGACCGTTTGATTCCCGCTGCATCTGACTCCATGAGCAGCTTCGCTCCGTCATAGCGTCCACCTTCCATCTTGTCTTGCAGCCACTCTAATGCTTTGTCGTAGTCGGTCTTTGACATCATATTGACCTTGTCCTTGATCTTTTCCAGTTGGACGGTATTGGTGTTCATTTTATTCCAGATCTTCTCAAAATTCTCCTGCATGATTCTGCGGTTCTCTAAAATCTCATCTCTGATTACTGTAAGCGCCTGCGCCGCAGTCATTCCTTTCTTCTCCGGTTCTTTTACCAGACTTCCCGGCTCAAGCCCCAGGAGCAAGCACATGGTTCTTTCAAAATCTTCTGTCTGTTCCGGATTCTTTGCCATATTGCAGACAAAAGACTTGCTTCTCCCGAGTTCTGCCGAGAATTTCTCTTTCGTCTTGCCCTGCTTTTCTAGTTCCTTGCAGAGCAGAGCGTAATTTATTATTACTTTCTTCGGTTCCATAGTTCCTCCTTAATTCGAATTCAACAGCTGCTCTTCCAGAGAGTCCATGTCGTATCCTCTGCGTTCGAAGTTATTTAAGTTTCTGCTTACTGGCGGTTTTGCTGGCATTTTTTCCGTCTGCTCTTGGTTAAGATAATCATCAAAATTACCGCCGAACAGGGTTTTTGGTCTTAGATATATCCTCATATCCTTAATGCCGCGCTGTAATTCCTCTTTTGTCGGCTTTCTGCCCCACTCATGGTATTTTTTATCAATCACCGTCTTAAAGTCATCCAGAGTGTATCCTTCATTGAATCTGGCTTTTATTTCCTTCTGGTTACTCTTAACATCCCATCTTAGTTTCTTGCCTGTCTTTTCATTCAGGTAAGCTATAATCTCTTTGTACGGGACATATATATTATTATCTTTTTCTTTATCTTCTTCTTTATCTATATCTGAAACAGCGACGTCAGACGTTCTTTCAGACGACTTGTCAGACGATTTTTCGATCAAAGCTCTCTGTTTGGCTCTTCTTTCCTCTTGGTACAGCCTGTCACGCTCCTTTTTTCGTTCATAAGCATCCAATGTCTGGTGCTTGTTCCAGTTCGGGATCGTGATTATTCCCTCCACTATCTCAATCATTTTGAATTGCTCAAACGCATTCAAAGCCAACTTTACAGTGGATTCATTCATTCTAAAGATTGTTGCCAGCATCTTGTCTGTGTAAGGAATCTTGTCATTCATCAGGAATACACCACCGTTATTTTTCTTCCCGGCAAGACATAACAACTTGAACCAGACTGTTATAATTGCATAAGCATCTGGCAAACCCTCTATCAGCAATATCTTTTCATCATCAAAGATATCCGTTGCTATCTTTATCCACTTCACTTCTGCCATTACTCATCCTCCGCAATATAGACCACCACGCAAGGCTCATCAGAATACACTTTTTCGATTTCCATACTGGTCACCTGCTTATCATCCGTATATGCGACTCCATTCAGTCCATCCAAAATGATTTTTGCGATATTATCTAAGTCTGGCTTTTTATTTGGCATTATTTCGCCTTTTAAAGCTTTCTCCTTATTCTTCTTAGACCAGCTCTCTGGAATCGGAAATTTCGCTAAAATTCGGACTCTCAGAGGGATGTCCGTGTAAAGCACGCCTATACTCTGCTTGTAAATCCTTGCAACTTCCTTTTCGTACTTTTTATTTTCTGGTGGCGTATATGTAATGACTTTAAATCCGGCTCTGCGGAATCTCGGTCTTGCTTTTCCAACCGGTTTGCCCGGAATTGTAATTACCATTTATTCTCCTTTCTGCTCCCGGAATTACCGGGAGACAATGAATCTGGCTTACTTAAGGTATTTGTGACGTACTGTGCAGCCATGAACGGGTTACAATTTATAGCGAAAGGTTACCCTTTGCTAACATAGTGAAATTCTTGTCGGAACTGCTCTTCTGTTCCATAGTGCTGCAAATAATACTCCTTGCAGCGTTTTCTTAAGTGTCGGTCAACTTTCGCTGCATTCTTCCCCGCTTTCGTTCCGTTTGGATGTAGGTCTGGTCTCAACGGGGCAATGAAGCCGTAGTCCTCCGAAAGTTCAATTTCTTTCGATGTGTGACTAAAAACATGATGCCTCTCCACTCCGTAAACTCCGGTGTACATGCAGTGATCCATATCTTCTGTAAATATGCTCCACAGCTTCTTTGGTCTGCCGGATGCTCTTTGATGACCTTTTTTCTTTTTCTTTCGCTTCGGCTTTGGGAATGCCATGTCACTGTAATCAATACTCACAGTTCAATCCCCCATTTTTGTCTAAGCTCTTCTTTTTCATCTGGGGTCAAAAGGTCTGCATCTGGTATTCCAACCTCTCTGCAATCTTCCAACACGCCTTTGATGAGTCTGCTCATTTCTTTTGTGTTATACTTGCTTGACCCTTTGTAGCATTGCAGAGTGTGTAATGTTTCAGTTCTCCCTTTTAGGTCTTTTACTTCCTGTGCTCCACGATCTATCGCAATCCGGAACACTGACTGTGCCAGATAGATGTCTTTTTCCCGGAGCGGTATGTACTCAAAAGCACCGTGGGATTTTAATTCATTTAGGTACGCTTGCCACCTAGTGATGTCCAACTTTTCCGCTAATTTATCGAGTAACACCCACAAATAAGAGTTCGCGTCAAGGCTTCTCTTTGCTCTGTATGGCTTTATTTCAAGCGTTAATTTCTCATAATCTTTCAACTCATCATAGGCTTGTCGGAAGTCCTCTTCGGATTTGAATAGGATGGTGTGGCAATCTATCAAACGGCCTTTTAATTTTCCTGTGAATTTCATCAATCATCACCGTAAGTCCTTTTTATTGTGCTTAACATTGTTGCAGCTTCTGTCTCGGTAAGTGTCTGCTCAGTCCTATTGTTTTCTCTCAACCAGCGTTCAAGATTGATACCGTGAGATACGCATAGATTCTTGAGAGTCTTGATTTTCGCTTCAGACGCTCTGTTTTCCCCCGTTTCCGGTATTTGAGCATACATCTTGTTGTATTCCTCTTTAAGCCACAAATCGAACCCTAAGCCGGTATGTATTGCTACGCACTTCACAAACGCCCTGCACATGCTGTTCCAGACTCTTTGCTGACTCATAGAGTTGTCTTTTACAGGGTTTGCCCCATTCATCACAGGTGTTTGCATCTCGTACACTTGATCATCTATCACAACACGGATTCTGGTCTCGTAACATCTATTTTCAACTCCGTTTTTATCTTTAAACACCGCTTTTGTCATCCTTAGGCTACTTCCTGTTTCTGGGTCTGGAATCGGAGTAAAATAAACATTTTCAGCCCCATTTTTATGTAATAAATCAATGCACATTGCCCAGTTTAAATAGTCCATACCATCTCTTTTTTCGAGGTATGGTTTTACATCTACTTTCCTCATTTCTTCATAGCTTTTAAGCATAGGTTTCCTCGCTTTCTTCCTTTACCCAACTCCCGGAGTAAAACCATTCCACCAGCATTTCTTTAAATTCTTTTTGGTCATCTGGTGTTCCATGCAAGCATCTCTCCAGTGCATATTCAAACGCCTGGTCTTCTGTTACTACCGTGTCTTTCTCTGGTCCGATACCTACATACATCATTCGTCCTCCGTCTTGTCCACTGCCATTTCCAGCAATACCCCAACTAAAATAATTGCATCATCTAGTTGCTTATCTGTTGCAATACCGTCAAACAAATCGTAATCTCCATCAGTAACAAATCCGTTTTCTCGTGCGGTTAAAAATATTCTGCTACCGTAGTTCGAAAATTCAATGTTTACGTACGGATACCCATTCCTACCTTCTCCACGCTCTTGAATCTCAAGAATTAAGTCTAAAAGTTTATGTATTTTTTCTCTATCCATTGCTTATCCTCCTAAAATCTGTTAATATATTCTTGATTTTTTTCCTGAGTGCTCGAGGGTTGCCGCCCTGTGACAGCACTCTTTTTTAATACCCGACTGCCAGATACCACGCCAGTAGCACCAAGATAAACCCGATCACCATCGCACCGACTCTGATCCAGTAAGGCTTGTCCTCTTCTTCCGGCAGCTCTACAGAGACGGACCGGATGTCCCAGCTATTTAAAGTGTTGGGTTGCTGAGTGGTCTGGCATTGGTAAGTTCCTTTAATTTCCATGTTCTTCCTCCTTTAATTTCACAGATTTCTTCCCACGCTCTTCCAATCTGACACGGTAGTTTGTAAGATATGAGATCGCGCCTTGTTTCTGGGTTTCGGTATCACCGTCTATCCTCTCTGTGGATTCCAGAGTTTGAATAAATCTCTCGATCTGCTTAACTGTCAACCTCTTCATCAGATCACCCCTGTCTGCAACTTCATTGCCCGCTCCGCGGCTCTCATTTCTTTCTGGATAAATTTCTCCAGTTCAGATGTCCGGTACATTATGGCACTGTGCTTGTTGGCTGGATTTAATAAAAACGCTACCTGCTGCCCCGGTGTATTCCAGACTCTTCTTAAAAACTCCGGCGGGTATCCCTGTTGGATGAGTTCCTTTCTACTCATGATTTCCTTTGGATAATTCATGTTAGTCCTCCAATTCTATAACCAGCGCGTTAATATTGGTTCTTATTGTTTTCACGTGTTTTTCCAAAAATTTTGGATCTTCTCCAGAAATACTTCCCGGAACATATATATTTGTTGCTGGCACCGCGCCTTTGTGATATACAACTTTCACGAGTACTTCTTCTCCAATTACATTTGCCAAGTCCGCCAACCTCAATCCAGATGGCTTGTCCGCCTTAATAGTTCCAACTTTGATATCGGACGGCTTATCGTCCTTACAAAAAACCCGAACATCCATATTTACTGTAAGTTCTGCGATATCATCTCTCTCTTTCTGTTCTAATTTGTATGATTTCACGCAGTTAAGTTTCTTGCCGTCTAAAAATAATCCATTGTCGATTTTTACGTTGCTAAACATTGTCTTTTTCCTCCTTATTTAAATTCTGACTGAAGTACTTCTATCTTCGGAATCAGTTCTTCCAGAGATCGACTTATCTTCTGATCATTTTTCTGCGAATCCATGTAGTAATCATGAATAGTTGAATACTGTCTTGACATATTCACAACTGAAAATGAAGAAAAAATAACAAAGACAACAAGTGTTACAAGCAGATAGAGGATCTTATGTTTTAGGCTATCTACTTCTGTTTTAAGTTCTTCTACCTCTTTTTTAAACGCATCAAACTCAATTTGATCCATTCTCTGCGATTGAGCATTGAACATCTTTCCTATACGCTTTTCCGCTTCTTGAACGGAATCCATTCCCGGTGTTCCCGGACTGCCACTCCAACACATTCTCTTTTTCCTCCTTTTCTCCTATGCAACTCCGTATTTAATAGCCAACTCTTTTACGATAGCCGTATATCCCTCAATCAGCTTCTTATCATCAGCGATCACATCCAGATAATTCAATTTGTCTCTTCTGGATTTGCAAACACCCTCATCTGCCATTCTTCTACGTTTGTTTGTGAGCCTCTGCTTCACATTCACTCCCATGCGTTTTTCTAACAACTGATAGGATTCCCCTCTTACATCTTGATAAGACTTGCTGTCTCCGCACTCCATACCGATTTTTCTCAAGATTCTTCCGGTATCTTCTCTCCATGACGTTGTATCGATTGCAACAACCTCACGGATGCTTTCGATCCGTTCTTCCACGTGCTCAAGCTTCTCTGCCTGACGCTTCTGCTCAATTTCCAAGTTAATCATGACCTGTAACTGCGGTGAGAGTTCTTGTGTGGCAAGAGATGCCGCTTTGTATTTCTTTTCTACCCGAATGAAATATCTGCGCACTTGCTTTCCTTTTTCGTTCCGCTCAAGCATTGCCATTTCTTTTGCAATATCTAGTTTGATGATATGGTCTTTCTTTGGCGCACCACCGGACACCGTAGGAATTTCTACGGTGGTAAAATCTGCATCTTCCTCCGCATCAATATCCGTTAAGCGGCGTTTTGACCATTCGCGATAAACGCTTGGTGCTCCCAGAACCTCATGCAGTTCTGATCCGTATACTACTTTTTCTCCTGTGCTTGCCTCGTATACTGGGACAAGTTCGTTTTCAATTACTTTTAATGCTTTCATTTGATCTCCTTTTGTACATTTCATTTAGTTCATTTTCAATTTTCATAAGACGCACTACGTTTACAACTTGCAGTATCGATGTTGCGATAACAATGATGCATCCGATTAATTCTAAATCGATCATAGCGTACTGTTCATCATTCTTTCGTAGAGTGCTTTATCCGCGTGATAGAGTACTCTATTCGCTTCTCTGTAAGTTAATTTTTTCTTGATGATAATTTCTGCGATTTCACAAACAATGATTTCATTTTCGATAGCGCAATCGCAATAATTATCTTTTATATATGGAATCTCATAGTTAGCTTCTTCAATTCGCTCTTTCTCTTGATTGCGTCTTTGCAATTCTCTTTCTGCGTTGTTCATTATGTTACCTCCTGTTTTCGTTGTTAATCATCCCAAGATTCTAGCGTTTGCACGATGCCTTTATGTCTTCACCGTTTAGATTTAAAGATGACAAACTTTTTTCTTAATGAGGAACAAAGCCCCTCATTCTTCTCTATAGCTTTTTTAATTTGGTAGACTTCTTCGCTTATTGCATGAAGTAAAGCTGTTTGATATTTAATTTCTTTTGCTATATACGATTCTGGATCTATACTTGCTATATTCCTTTCATTTTCTTTTGCCTTTTCAGCTTCTTCTCTTTCTCGTTTAGCAAATTCTACTATTGCTTCTTGTATATTCATCTTTCTTACCTCTTTCTTTGAATCTTTATTGTCATTTGTTTCCATATCTCCTATAATTTACTTACAGGCATCTGCCAATGCCGAGTATTTAGGAAAGGAGATCGACTATGGTACTTAAATCTTTTGACGAATTTAAAAAATCGTTAACACAAGAAGATATCGACTATATCAACGGCGTTAATGATGAGGATTATCCAACGCTTGAAACATCTCTTGGAGACCCTAATGCTTTTAACGAAATAGCCGGATTTATAGCTGGATTCAGTTTTAAAATGAACGTCCGTCTTCTTGAGTTGTATCACAAATGGCTTTCCGAACAGCTTGAGAAATAATCTTTCCATTAAGCACAATATCGGAACTGAGCTCCTTGCTTTTTTTAATAGCTTGGAGTTCTTTTTCATTAGGACATCCACAATATTGACAATATTTGTTTGAACTGTGTATTAAATTTTTGCACCGAGAGCAGCGAATAAAATTTTCGTGTTTTAATAAGTATTCGTTACGTTCTTCTTGTGTCATTGCTACTTCTCTACTGTCGGTGAGTAGCTGACCATTTTGTTCAAATACTGTTAAATTGTTCATTTTGTTCTCCTTTCATCATCCTGCTTTCTTTGTTTCTTTTAAAAATGCTGACGCAGCCATTGAAATAATTCCGTCAATCTTTCCTTGTGCTCTTTCTGGAAGTTTGTCCCAGTTCTCTGCAATCCTTTTAAAATCCTCCAATCTTTTCTCTTCCTGATTTCTTGTGATGTTTTCTAATGTTTCACTCATGTTCTCACCTCTTTCTTTTTGAATCTTTATTGTTATTTGTTTCTTTATCTCCTATAATTTGCTTACAGGCATCTGCCAATGCCAAGTAAACAGGAAAGGAGAATAGATATGAAGCTTAATAGTCTCAAAAGCGAATTTTTGAAATACATGGTAAAGTCTTACGCAAAAGATCATAAGCGTATATTTGCATTTGAATCTTTCAAGTCTCTTTATCCAGAACTTGATGACGATTTTATTTCTGATGCTTTGTTTGCACTGGATGAAGATGGGTTTGTCCATGTGTATAAAGCTGATGATATTGCTTACGAAACCACTTTACTTCCAAATGCCATCTGTTCTGTTGAAGAAGATACGCTTTTAAGAAAAGGCTACTCTTTTATCAAAGAGATACGATCATGGCTTTAATCAACTATTAACCAGTCATCTCTCATCAATTCATCTGCTGATGGTTGCCATCCAGATTTTGATGGATTGCTTCCATCAGCATTCATTACAATACAATTCCCGCACCCATTCGTTGGCTTGATTTTCGCTCCACCTTTAAATTCTGGCAATGTTATGTATTTGGATTTTTCCATTGATTTCTTTACCGCTTCTTGTATATTCATCTCTCTCACCTCGCTTTCGCTTGCTTGTTAAGCACATTATAACCATCTTTTTTGTGTTTGTCAATCATTTTTTTATTTTATTTTGTGCTTTACAAGCATTTATTTCTGTGATATACTATTTTTAACCGAAAGGGGTGATAAAAATGAATATTGGCGAAAGAATCCGACATCTTAGAAAGAATGAGTTGAAAATGACTCAAGACGATTTTGCTTCTAAAATAGATATATCTCGTTCTAATATAGGAAATATAGAGATCGGAAGAATAGCTGTGACAGAAAGAATTATTTCTTCTATATGTAGAGAATTCTCTGTCAGCGAAGAATGGTTGAGAAACGGAACAGGGGAACCGTTTATACAGGTTGCACCTTATGAGAAAGCATATAACCGATTTGGTTATATAATGGAGAACTCTTCTCCATCAAAAAAAGCAGCTCTTTCCGTATTATTAGAACTGCTTTACAGTGTTCCTGATGAACAATGGGATATGATCATGGAACAATATAATGAAATTAAAAAGGAAAGCTAAACTGCTTTCCCGAAAATCCCTCGAACTAATTGATAGAGTCTGGATAACTGCTTATCATCCATTCTCTCAATTAGTTCGTGTAAGATTTTTTTGATTTCTTTTGTGTCCATGGCATGTACCCTCCTAGTGTTCATATTAGAACGCACGTTCGAAATTCCTTGATTTAATATTACTACATTATGTAATTTGATTCAATACTTTTCCGAACAATTGTTCTGTTGTTTTATTGGGCTTACATGATGTTCTGTTAAGTAAGTAATTGGAATGATATAATCGCTACGGCGTTTATATAGAGTAAAGTGGTGTTAATGTACGAAAAGGAGGATAAAATGGATCTATTTAAAAAAGAGGAAAAAGGAAAAGAAATATTGAATGGTGGAAAAACAGTAAAGCTCCGATTGAAGTCAAACGGAAAGTATACTGTTGAAGTAGACGATATCGCCGTAAAAGTTACGCAACGTGGTTTTATGAATGCAGTAAATAGAGGTTTTTCTGGTACAAAAACTTTTCCTTTCAGCAACATTACCGCAATCCAATTCAAAGAGCCAGGATTTACAACCGGATATTTGCAATTTATATTATCTGGAAGTTTAGAGACTAAACGTGGCGTTTCCGGCGCAGTACGTGATGAAAATTCGATTTTATTTACAAAAAAAGAGTTGGCTTTAATGTCGGAGCTGAAAGAATATGTAGAATGGAAAATTTTAAATAAACATCAGGCAAATACAGTTAATAGTAACAATTCTGAAGCAGATGAAATTTTGAAATTCAAGTCACTTCTTGATCAGGGAATAATTACAGAAGATGAGTTTGCGATTAAGAAAAAGCAAATACTTGGCTTATAAATAAATGATTTTTTTATTGACACGAGTAGTATGCTCACTATATAATAACTTAGCAATGGAAACCTTGAATCACGCCTATAGGGCATTATTATAAGTTCTAAGTTATTATGCGTAGACCTCGTAGCAATACGGGGTCTTTTACGTTATTAACCACCACGTTGATATCAACGGAATGGTAAAGAAAAACCGCCCCAGTGCTACCAACACTGAGGCGGTCTACATATCCGAAGATATGCGATTAAAATCCATGAATATTGTATCATCTTCGGTAGCAGCTTGCAAGCGGAACATTTGTTTTGCGCTGGCTGTTATTTTTATACTAAAATTTAAGGAGATGATAAAAATGGGAACTAAATACAAGCGCGGAAAAGACGGATATTTCCGCACAAAAGCATGGGATGGAACTTATAATACAGATGGAACGAAACACCGCCAAAATCTACAGACAACAAAGTCCAGTAAAGAGCTGGAGCGGATTGTACAGGAATTTAAAGCAAAGGTCGAGAACCGGCAGAACATCCGGAAGACGGACATTACATTCCGGGAATACGCAAAGAAATGGAAGGAAGTATACAAGCACTCCAAAGAGGGTAATACAAAGGCAATGTACAGCAATATAATAGACAAGCACTTTATCCTACTTGATGGAGTTAAAGTATCCGATATTGGCAGAATCCACCTGCAGCTCTTACTAAACAATGCAAACGGAAAGCCAAGGACACAAGAGCAGATCTACATGGCATTTAAACAGGTTTTGGGAAGTGCTATGGCGGACAAAATCTATCCGCCGGTACTATACGAGGAAATCTTTGCAAGCATCCAAAAACCTAAATATAAGGCGCCGGATAAACGCCCTCTGACGGAATCTGAGAAGAAAGCTGTCTTTGCCGCAGAGTACAAATACGACAGGGATCAGGTCTACACATATCTGATCTATGGCTGCGGAATGCGCAGAGAAGAGACACTGGCTCTTACGGTGTTTGACTTTAACTTTAAAAACAACACCATTACAGTCAACAAGGCTTTTGAATTTGCAACCGGTAACGGACAGCCTACTCTAAAAGGTACTAAGAGCGATAATGGAGACCGTACTCTCCCGATACCAACAAAGATATTGCACATTGTGAAAAACTTTGTAGAATCCGCAAGAGCGCGTGGAAAAACTTATATTTTTACCATGCAAGGCGGAGAGCCGATGTCTAAGAGCAGCTACGATAAAATGTGGGTGAGAATCCGCAAGGCGTTGCAAGAGCAATCGGAAGAACAGATCACCGGTCTTACATCACACGTATTCCGGCACAACTACTGCACCAACCTGTGTTACCAGATTCCGAAGATCTCGATCAAGAGGATTGCGCAGCTACTGGGGGATTCTGAAAAGATGGTAATAGAGGTTTACAATCACATCATAATGGAAAAAGAGGATGCTGATGGGGCAGTCAATGATGCCATGAATTTTTAGGACAAACATGGGACAAAAATGAGACATTAGACAGAAATGAGACATTTAGAATCGTTTAAAATCGTTTGAAATCGATTATAGAATTAAGACATAAAAAGAGCGGAAACCCTTGTAAATACTGGATTTCCGCCACTTTAAAGCAATGAGCGTGCGGGGATTCGAACCCCGGACAACTTGATTAAAAGTCAAAGATTCGAAATGCCACCAACGCCTGTAAACAAGGGATTTCTTGTTCTTTCTCTTAGTCATTTTTTAGACATTTTAAATTTTATAATATTTTTAGACTTATGTCAATACGATGATACAATATTCAGGACGGCAGATCCATCCGTCCGACACTCATATATGCCGCCCGTAAAAAGGTGTGCATCATTTCGGTTGTCAGGATCATCCCTTCTGGCAGCCGGAACTTGAATGTATTACCTGGTATCTCCAAAAACTCTTGGTAAAGCAAAAATGTATCGTAAGATTCGTATATTTGATATTCCATATCTATCCCCTCCATTTATTCCATTATATCATAAAAATATTTTAAAAACTTTTCAATTTGCTCTTGACTTTACGCCAATATTGGCGTAAAATATAACCATAAGATAAAGCAAAGGAGATAACGAAAATGAAAAAATACAACTTATCCAAAATTATGAAAAGAGCATGGGAACTGGTAAAGAAAGCATCTTTCGGAATCTCCGAAGCTTTGAAGAAAGCATGGAATGAAGCAAAAAGAGGTGATACAAAAATGACAGGAACAGAGAAGCAGATCAGCTTCGCAAATGATCTGATCGAGAAAATGAACAAGCAGTTTGATGCTCTGATCGCAGACTGCAAAGCAGGATTTCCGGAAAATGTAAGCATGTGGGAGTCTTGCAAAACTGGATATAACAGAATTATTTCTGAATCTGATGCAGGACTTGTAATCGAGTTATTAAAAATCAACGAAACATCTTACCAGAAATACTATCAGAAACTCTTTTTTAACGTTAGACATGGCTATAACACAATGTGTAACAGAATCTTAAGCGAAGTTTACGGAAAATAAATAAAATGCTGTCCTATCGGCTATACGGGGAGAAGGAGAAGAACTATGGCAGAACTTAAAGAACTCAGAAAATTTATGGGACTTACTCAAAGAGAATTGGCGGAGAAAACTGGAATCAACATCCGTCAGATACAGAAAATTGAAAAAGGCGAAATTGACGTAAGTAACATGACTGCAAAAAATGCGCAGGCTTTATCTGGCGCACTCGGATGCAGCGTTGAGGATATGTTGGCATTAGACTTAAACGTTTTTACCAGCGAAACTAAACAGTCTTTAAAAGATGGAGAAATGGACTTACATGACCTTTTAAGGATGGACAAATACCAGAAAATCAAAAAACTCAGCAAGATTGGAAGCTTTGAAAGTACATTTTACGAAAATTACAAATGGATCCCAGAAGCACTGTTTGGCAAATTGACACCGGATGAGCTTGCAAAGCTTGTTGATAGATTTTATGACTGCTATAGCTCTGGAAAAAATGCAAGATAAAAGGATAAGCAATAAGCTTATCCCTATCTTTTAGCTTTAAATATACTGTTAATATTTCAATCCGCGTCCGCCGGAATTGCTGGCAGAACCGCACACCAAAGCATCCATTGGGTGCGACAACTTTAATATCTCGTATTAAAGCTACTACTAATATTTCAATCGGCGAAACTGTGATTTGCTCAGTTTCCGCAATACAGAGCATCACCTGTATTGGACGGCTTTATAATATCACATTTATCCGGATATGTAAATACACCCAAAAAATTTATTTAATAATTGCAAAGATACCACACTCAGAGAACTGATCTCCGAGGGGGTTTTTATTAAATAGATGTGGTCTCTTTACTGTAAATTACCGACATGAGCCTTGCATACCATGGCGCTTTAGGACTCCACTTGTAACACGGAATGTCCTTACCATTGTTGTCCTTGTAAATCTTCTGGATGATTTTTAATTCGTCTGGATGACCCAATGTTATTACTTTTTGACCGTCAAAATAATACACTGCACCTTTTCCCTCTACTGTAAATAAACATTTCATCTCTTCTTCTCCTTCCTGTTCGATTCCTGTATTCTGGTTATTTTTTTGTTCGCTGCATGCAGACGCTCTACTGTCAATCGCCTTTGCAATCAGCTCCGCAATTCCTTTTGTACCTAAATTTCGATATCTGGCCACATCACCTGTGCCAGTGCAGAATAATGTCTCCACGATCATGCCAGGCATATTAGATACATTCAGATCATGGTATCCCGAACTGTACTTTACACCACGGTTAGCAAATCCTTTATTTGCGAAATTCTGGCAGATATTGCTTGCGATCGTGTTCATTGTCTGGTTAGATGCATCGTATAACCACACCTCTGTGCCGCCCGCTGACGCCGCTCCTGCCGCATTCATGTGCAAGGTGACATAGATATCGCACCCCGCACTATTCGCCTTATTTGTGCCGTCAGACAGCTCACCAGACACATTGGATGCGTTGGAATTACAATCAACCACAGTATGACCGACAGCCTGCAACATTGGTGCAAGCTCATTGTAGATTTTCCGCACTTCTGCCTGCTCATCGATCAGACCGATTGCACCTTTACAATTCGGGGAGTGTCCTCCCCTTAAGCCAATTTTCATTCTTTCTCTTCCTCCTGCTCTTCTGTTTCAAATGCTTTTTCCAGTTCCTCTACGGATACTCTGCCAAATTCGTTCTGTTCGCTCATGTTCTCACCTCCTACCGTGCGATGTCGCACAATAAAAGAGAGCCTGTTTCCAAGCTCCCCCGAATCTACTTATATGTAAGCGCCCTCTCTGAATCTCCTGTGCCCGGTGTCGTTGGGTCTACCACTACACCAAGGATTGCCAGCACTGCAAAGAGTGCATTGATTACAGTCAATAACTTATCTCCAAGGTCTCCAAGGTCGATGGTAAGACCAAACACTGCCGCAATTGCCTGTATCAACAGTAAGATTGCCGGGATCAGCGCCACCCAGAATGCCTTGTTTTTGATTCTTACAATCCAATTGATTTTTTTCATGGTTCTACCTCCTTTAAAAAAGCATTGCTGCTACTGCACCGATAATAGCTCCAATGAGAGCGGTAACAACCCCATCCCATCTCTTAGCTGGTGTCTGCTCAAGATGCGTCACCTTTGCGGTGAGTTGTACCAACGTCTGGTTCATGAAGCCGACCTCTTTGGTTAGCCCTACCATTTCTTGTGCCAGTTGATGTACCACGCTCACAACGTCCTCTGCTTCTTTCATTCGATGCTTTAATGAGCCGATTTCTTTTCCGTGCTCTGCAAGTTTCACTTCTACTTCATTTTCTGTCATGTTTTCCCTCCGGTTTTTAAAGTATAAAAATAAGACCGTGAGGGTCTTGCTCTGATCTCCATATTCGCCACCTATAAAAATGTCTAAACAGTCTGTACTTCTGCGTAAGTTGTCTCCGCCAGAAGCGTCAGAGTTGCGTATTCCTCTTCGCTGATTCGGTTCATAGCGAAATAGACATCCAGTTTTGCAACCGCTTCATCCTTTGTGTTGTAAAACTTCTTTTCAATCAAATTTGTCATTAATTTTACGATTACTGTGTTATTCATGTGCTTCCTCACTTTCTAAGTTGTTTAAAATGTTATTCGTGTCATTTTCTATCATTGTTGCCTGTGTTTCCATAGGCATTAAAGATAGCAGATTTGCTGTGTCAGCCTGGTATTGTCTTAATATACTTGCCACTTTTGCAGACACTTTTCCATCAATATAGTTCTTTGTATCCGCCGTATATGTTACTTTAATATCAGGGTCAAGCTCCCCTCCGTCAACTGTGATGACTGTGGTTGGGTAGTAGGTTTTTAATGCTCGGATTGCGTTCTGCTCTTCTTCTGGGAGTGGGACGAATTCTTCGGAATCGCCCTTATACAGAACGTGCAATGGATTATCTGCCAAATACTGTTTATATGCATCCGGTGTAAGTTCCACCTCTTCTGGGAGAGTTATACATAGGATCCCTAAATTATTTATAGTAATACCTGTATCTTTTTTGTATCCTACACTGGAATAGTCATATCCTAACAATTCAGAGCAGAACGGTACGGCTATTGGGAAAGTAATGTCTGTCCTATAAAATATTTTAGACGCAGGTTGAATTGACCACTTTCCTGTTTTTCCGTCAATCGTTTCATTCACGGAATTATACAACCACCCAATCTGTCCGCCCTGTTCCACGAGCTTATCCCACTTGGTTATCGGGCGGTCGGATGTGATAGTTATGGTTTGCTCGGTGTATGGCTGATATTGTGCAGCGTCTTTCCCTTCGCACACAATTATGTCAGTTATCTCAAGCGTATTACCTGTTCTAATTGCATCTCCAACTAAATATATTCCAATATCAATGCATATATCTTCGTTTGGGGTATAAAAGTTACCCATTTTTAGTAACTCTCCATTATTTTTTTCCTTAAAAAAAGCGAACATAGGCGTCATATTAGATGTCCCGACTTTTCTCCCATTTAGAAAATAAGTTTTTCCGGATTTTAAGTATATGCCACCACCTGATACTATCGCATATGCACGTTTCGAAGTAACTGTTTCAATTGCTGTAATTTTTACGATATTATTCTCACGTTTTGCAGTACAAAGGTTCCCACCACTTACTTCCGCTTTTTCGATATCAAACAGATTCTTCCCAGTAACTTTCACACCCACTTCATATTTCTGCGTTCCCTCATTCCACTTCCCAGAGTTTTTGATTTCCTGCGGATATTCTGGGCTTGGGGATGGTTTACCGCCTGTGTAGGGTTCGTAAGGCTTAGCAGCAGAACCTTCGTTAATGATGATTCCGCCAGTGTTTTGTATCATACTCTTCACTCTTTCGAGACTGTTATTGACTCCTAAGTAAATGTTTCCATCTTCTGGCGTCAATGTCTTATATTTGGAAATAGCCGCAGATCCGTGCGATAGCCATGTTTTATCGCTACCGTCCGGTTTTATCCCTACTGTCAGATATTCGCCATTTTTATTTGCATTTTTAGTAGATGCTGTAACCGTACCGTTTACCGGAAATTTATAATAATAAAATCTGCTTCCTGATTGTGTTTTATCATAATTTTCGCTATCAAAATCTAAAAGTAACTTTTCGTCAAATAGATTCGCTCCAGTAGTCTGCACCTGATCCGTCTTCCCACCAAGCTCCAACCTCTTATTTACTCTCTCAGCACTATCCGGTATCACAAGTGGGCTTTCTCCACTCATGGTGTTTATAATTGCAATACCATCTCCGCCACCACTAGCGACTTCTCCAGGCACTACATTACCATCTTCTCCGATCACAAGGACTTTACCCTTGTTCTCGATTCCCTGCTGTTTATTCAGCTTAGTTTCCATCTGCGTTGCAAAGTCTTCCGGAATAGACTGCAATACCTCTGCGCCTTTATCCTGTACTTCTTTGATCTGCTTCACTCCCTCTGCCTGTACTGCCTGTACGGCTTCGGTTTTCGCTGTTTCCACGGCTTCTGTGGCTGTCTGCTTAACATTCTTCACGTTCTCAACCGCTTGTGTCCCTGCGGCTTCTACGGCTGTTTTCTGGGCTGTTCCAGCTTGGGTGATTTCCTGTACTTCTGCTGTTCCGGCATTTTCGATCGCCTGCACGCCTTCCTGTACTGTCTGCGGAAATGTGCTTGCCGTCTGCTCGACACTGTTCTTCATTTCTTCCACAGCGGTTCTGTGTCCTGCCGCAGCCTGTTCGGATTCCTTCGCTTTTCTGACGGATTCTTCCACGCTTTTTACCTGTTCGGATACGTCCCTGACGGTTTCCAGCATCTTACCGACTTCCGCACGATCTTCTGCGGTCTGCTGTGCGTCCTGTCCGGTTTTGGTTGCTGCTTCTTGGACTTTATTACTTAATTCCTCAACCTTTTTGACCTGCTCCGAAATGTCCGAGACGGTTTCTACCATCTTCTCGACTTCTTTCCGGTCTTCTGCGGTCTGCTGTGCATCTTCCGCCGCCTGTCCTGCCGCTTCTGTGGCAGTTTGTCCGGCTTTCTCTGCCCGGTCTGCGGCGGTATTAACCGCTTCGATAGCTTGGCCAAACAATTTTTTATCTTCCGGCCTATCGTAGGCTTCCGGCTTTGCCCGCTTGGTTACGAGCATGTCAATCTGGTACTCCGTGTTGCCGGATGCTGAATCTCTGAGATAGATATAGGCTACAAGGTTTTTTCCAGTCTCGATTAGTGAGTCCGGGATGACAACATCCGTCACGCCGTCCTTTGTTGTTCCAATTCTCGCAATGGATTCACTCGCTCCTGCAACCGCAAAATCCACCTCCACTGCCGTTGGCAAATCAAGTCCTTGAATTCTCAATGTCTGGCCGTAGTCCCACTGCCAGACATCACTTACTTTAGTGTTCTTGGAACCCTTGAAAACTGCTGTTATTATTCTATTTTCCATCATAACCTCCTTAAATTGCGGATATCCAAGATGTGCAGATTGTCCGCTCTGCGTAAGTTGCATTCCCAACATCCATAGAGATTTTATCTCCAATTCGGTATCTTCCAGTCCCAACGACCGTGCCTGCTACAACCTCGGCAAAACTACAAAAATGGTGCGCTAATGGTACGAACTCATCCGGTATGATCACTTCATCAAATTCGTTGTAACTACCTGTATTCGGAAATTGCGCAAGCATCTCGATTTTACAATAAACCACTCGACCAACCTTAGTAAGCCAAACGTGGATATGATTCCCAGAGTTTATGTGGGAATAAGGACCTTTGATTTCCCCGGAGTCAAATGTTTTGTACGATCCCAGATCGAGCGTAACTCCGTCCTTTTCCACCAGTACCTTGTCCTTAAATCTTGTTTCCATATAGACATCAAATCCGTCTTTCTCGTCACTCGCGACTCCACCAATCGCAACGCTGCGCCCTTTTCTGGCGATGTCTATCGATCTGGTTTGCGCTGGTACAATCACGGTTTCCTGTCGATTGCCACCCAAGTCTGTGATTGTGACGATAACAAAGTACACACTCCCCGTGGATATTTTCCCATTCCCGATTATTTGGGAAATCTTTCCGCTTGTCGTGTTTGGGTATGTTTCGCTTGCTTTCACCGGACTTCCAGAAGCAGTCTCCTGGTAATCTATCCTGACACTGGTTGCCTTGTTAGAGCTATTTAAGGTCCGGTCTACTTGCCAACTCCCAGTGACTTTAATGTGCGTGCCATCACTTTTTGGTGATCCCTTAGAGTCGCATCGCAATGCAGTCAACCTGGTAATTGTCGGCTTAATGTACGCGATCTGCCAAACTGCATAAAGAGTCACATCCGCATCGGCACCGTACGTTGATCCCGGCATGTATGCTACGTCTCCAGCGGACGATGTTGCCCAGCCCATAAATACATAGCCACCTCTTGTGGGACGCACAGAAGATAGTGTTAATACGGATCCGTATATCTTTTTCTGGGTGTCTGGAGCACCGGTCCCGCCATTTGCATTATAAGATACTGTATGCTCCCACGTAATAGCCGACAAGGTGTATTCCCCACTCGCTGAGATCGTGGCTGGATTAACTCCTGTATTGACCGTCGCGGAAAAGCCGATCTTCTTTGATTGTCCGCTCGTTGGCATCGTAATCCGGAACGTCTTCGTTCCGCCGATATTCGTCCAGATCCATTGTCCGCCGCCACTGCCGACTGCAAATGTTGCACTACCGGAGGTGTTCTGTCCATCACAACTCATGCTGTACGGTGCGCCGCCGTAATTGTATCCACCAAAGTCAAATGCGATATCAAATCTGATATCTACATCATATTTATGCGTGAGATTAACATCTCCTACTCCACGTACTGCCGTGACATAGATTCTTCCTGTCCCTGCCATTTTTCTCTCCTTACTCGATATAGATTATAGATAGGTGTCCATCCCCATTGTCCAGCATAGCATAGTTGCCTACACCAACTCTCTTTGCACTTAGATTGTCAATTTCTGCAACCGGCATATACGCTTTCTCGTTCCCAAAATATGCCAATCCCTTATCGCCCTCGTAAAATCCCAATCTGGAGTTTGTTAATCTTGCTTTTAGGTCGTTTCCTGTTCCGCCAAGTTCCAGAAACGGTGTTACGCCATCCGACCCCTGCCGCACCCATGTATCAACCACCTCGGTCTTACCATTCACATACTCTACTGTATTTTTAAATTCGGCTCGGACTTCATTTTTGTATTTTTCGAAGCTAGTGTTGATATTCGTTACGCTAGAGATTGCTGTATTTGCGGATTCCTGAGCATTTCCCGCAGCATCTTTCGCATCCTCGATGTCTTCCGTGTATGCTTCCACCCATTTTTCGCCATCCCAGTACTTAAACACGTTATTGACTGTATCGTACCAGAGCTTGGTCTTATCGTCCGGCGGGGTATCCGACTTGATTGCTGCATCCTCTCCGTCTGTTCCATCGGATACATCCATAACCGTAACCTCTTCGAATCCTCGAAGGATTCCCTCCGTATCCCTTGCTTCAAATTTGTAGACCGCCTTGCTCTCCACATCCAAAGCTCGAACTTTTATGGTCCGACCGGCATAAATATGATTTCCATCCTTAAACCATCGAATTGTGAAATTGTCTGTCCGATCTACCCCATTATCTATTACATTGGCAGTCAAGTTGGTAAAGCCTTCATTATTTTTAAATACAATTCCGTTATCCGTAGAGATACTGCTGGTGTAAATCTTTGTTTTGTTAATCAGATCCTCTACTTTCTGCAGCAAATCTTCAGAGATTTCCGACTGTAGCTCTTTAAAATTGGTAAAGACTGTCTTGTTTGCTTGCGGATTCGTGAAACTGCGAACCTGCTCCGATACCCTCGCTTGTAGATAGAGGACTGGTGTCCACTCCTGATCCTGCATCCTTACCGTATCCCCGATGTTGGTGTCAAAATATCCGTCCACCTCGTAAGTCACCACCGGTTCAGATGCTGTTTTAAGATCAGACAGAGCCATGCTATAGAGCTTGTCCTTGCTGTCTGTATCGTACTCTTTACGCATCAGGATATAAGCATCAGCCTTATTTACGATGTTGGATGGGAACCGGTCCCTTGCCTGTGGTGCGCGGATGATCGCACCGTCTGTAAAGTACTCGATATTGCCGTTTTCATCGTATTCTTTCTTGTCAAGACCATTGATTGTCAGACCGTCCTTTCCGGTCGGCTGGATGCAGGTGTAAAGCTTCTCGGCATCTGTGGTTTTTCGAATTCCGGTAATTCCTTTCCCGTACCGCAGTACAATGTCATTCCGGTGTTCTCCGACTCCGCTGTCTGTATCGGAGTGTTTCCGATATACATTTAGGACAATCTCTTTTAAAGAGTAGTCTCTGTTCAGTACTGTCTCAAATTCGATCTCCGCAGAAAAGACATTAGCCAGGGAGAATAATCTCTTTAATACGGACGTTGTACCTGTCCATTCGTTGGTGATCCGTTTGTCCGACACCTCATTGAGTCCCAATTTAAGCGTTCTCTCAGCATCAAAGACGGCGAGGTACTCTTCAAAACTCATGGCTTTTCCAGCTTTGTATTCTCCAGCATCCTCGTTAATAAGCTCAAACGACAGTGACCATGCCGTGGCAGTAATCGTCTGCTCTGTTCGGTCTGTATTTACAATGTTTAAGTAGTATGATTTCCCCTTGTAAGTAAATGCCACCTTATTCCCAGCTTTGATATGCTGTGCGTCTGGATGCTTTGCATTTACCGTAAAAGTGTAAGTATTCGCCGTACCCTGTAAGTATTCGTGTAGATCATCATTCCAGTAGTGCATGGACTTTTTATGTGCATTATCCATAAACGCTACTGGCGTGTTATTTGCGCTTAAAATCGCAATTCTGATGTTATCCATTACAAATATACCTCCCGTATTTTCGCTTTAATATGCGGCGGTGGAGATGAAAAGGAAGAATAGCAGAACTGGACTTCCGTTGTCCCCGGTGGAACTTTTGGATAATTGGATCCATTAATCTCATCTCCTTTTGCCGGCATCCCGTTTACATAGACCTTTGTACTCTCTCCATCTATAGACACCACATCTCCGGCACGATACCGGTTCGGCACATCCTTATACTTATCGACATTGTCTTTCCGGAATCGGATGCTTTTTAAATAGTTGTGTGTGACGTACTGGTTTGATAGATTTCGGTCTCCCCACTGCCCGATCCAGATCTGGATTTTTTCGCATTCCATATCCTTAATCTCTGGTATGTTTCGCTCCATATAACTTCCATACCAGAAAATCCGCAGCTTTTCTCCCTCTTTTAAAAAGTCATTATGGCATCCCATTTTTAGGTTAAACGGATTGCCCTCGTAGGCTGTCGGCTGGAATTCCTCTCGTCTGATTAAGGTGTTCCCTGGGGCAAACCACTCGATACGTGCCG
>OGEO01000584.1_pt1 | contig 32488 bp, 27 predicted proteins | sample 1570661 | NCBI WGS metagenome assembly OGEO01 (sample SAMEA2582142, study PRJEB24529) | metagenome | biome: Human gut stool | place: China | collected 2011
GCGAAACCGAAAAACTGAGTGAGGCTGTTGAGCAAATAAAGCAAAGGCATTATGGTGATCAACAATACTCAAAAGAAGTGAAAAAGGTTGCGCTTGTCTTCTCGGTAGAAGCTCGACAATTTGTTAAGTGGCAAGAAGTTTAGATACGGGGCCCTTACGAAGTCGCGTGTCTTAACTGCTCCGAATAGTGTGATGGCTTCAAATTGCCAATCGATTCTCTAGCGTGCAACTTCTCGCATGAGAAAAAAAAGAGGGGGGTGTTTAGATTTTTCCGACTCTCGATTCTTTTCTTAAACACTCAAAGCTCGAGGCCTCATTCTTGGAGGAGATCTACAAGAGATCCGAATTTCCAAACTGTTGGTCTCCTTCCTCTACCTTCGCTAAGTTTGTTCACAAGCCCGGCGCTTTCGAGTTTTTGGATGATTTTGAGAAGTGTCGCCTTTGATAGCTTCAAGTTGAAAAGTTTAATTAAGCTTGGAGCTGTGAATACTGGCTGCTCAAATATGCAATCAAGGATTTCAATAGAAGGGGACGATTTAGCTTTCTCAGCCAATTGAGATCTTGATGTTTCGTAAAAGTCTGCAAGTTTTAACAGCGATGAAGCTTCAGCTTCTGATTCTTCAGCGACAGCGTTTAGAAAAAAGGAAATCCAGGTATTCCAATCCTTATTTTTTAAGATCTCGGCTAAAGATGCATAATAAGTTTCTTTGTTTCGAAGAAGATATGAACTCAAGAAAAAACAAGGATTGATTAGAATGTTTTTCGCTGCAAGGAACAGCAAAATTGAGAGTCTTCCAATCCTTCCGTTATCTTCAGAGAATGGTTGAATCATCATGAATTGAGCATGAAGGACAGCTGCTTGAATTATCGGGTTTAGGTCCTCTCTGCGCGAAAAATCTTCCCAATTCTCCATAAGCTCCCCCACGAATATTGGATCGGGTAGAACAATAGAAGTTTGATCTGGAAAAAAAGCTGAATTACCTAAATTAACTTGCGTCGTTCTCCATACTATTGAAGTTTTGTTTTCATCAGGGAAACTCTCCGAAAGTAAAGCATGTACGGATTTAAGCAAAGGGATGGAAAAAGGACGCCCGTTTTTTAGCTCGTTAAAACCAAATCTCGTGGCCTCCTGATAATTCAGAACCCGCCGTATATTTCTTTTTCTTTTAAGAGAAAGGGAAATACCAAGGCGACACTCCTCGATTTCTTCGATTGTTGCAATAAGGCCTTCAATTTCACTAGAGGCTCGGGCTTCTCTCACAAGCCACGCACGCTTAAGAGGATTTGCCTTAGAAGGAACGAGTGTCATTCCGTTTAGATGCGAAAGATTCGCGATAGAGGTGAAAGCAATTCTGCCGAAATCACGCCAAGGCAAAGGTTTCCGACGATCTAGCGGAAGCAATTGTAGACTGATGTGATTTTTGGTCATTTTTTACCCTTTTAGACCTTTGATTCGGTTTCTATTCTTCTGGAGAAGAATATTGCTTATATCTGAAGACTATAAAAAGAATTATGGACTTTGTATTTAAAAACTCCAAGAAATCAAACACAATGAGAATAAAGGATAATTTTAGAAAGAAACTCCCTATATCCTTGAGCAATAGCGAGAAACGACAAAATCTAAGATTATTAGAATCTCAATAATTTAATATATAATTATTAAAAATTTAATAATTTAGATTTGAATAATTATGAATCCTTTTGTTGTCGGAACCTACATTTCTAAAGAGTATTTCTGCGACCGGAGAGTAGAGACAGAATCACTGGAAGAGCATGTTAGGAATGGAAGAAATGTAGTTTTGTTCTCAGAAAGAAGAATGGGCAAGACAGGGCTAATTCAGCATGTTTTCCATGACCTTCGAATAAAAAAAGATTTTCACTGTCTTTACTTCGATGCGCTCGCATGCGGTACTCTTCAAGAATTTACTTTTGCTTTGAGCAACAGTATTTTTAGGTCGTTAAAAAAAGAGAGTGGTTTCTTAGAAAAGATATCTTCATTTTTTCGGACTCTCAAATTAACGATGTCTGTTGATCCAAATAATGGGTCACCCGAGGTGTCTCTCAGTCTCGGAGATATCAAACAACCGGAAAAAACGATAGAAGAAGCCTTCTCTTTTCTAGATAGCTTGGACAAGCCTGTAATTTTGGCGATTGACGAATTCCAAAAAATTGCTTCTTTCAAAGAGGCCGATGCTACAGCTTTACTGAGGGGAATTATTCAAACTAAAAAAAATATCCGGATGATCTATGCCGGGAGTGAATTTCACTTGCTCTCGGAGTTGTTTGTTCAAGGCCGCAGCCCTTTCTATCAAAGCGCATCCATGATGCATTTAAATCCGATAGATAAAAAAGAATATTTTTTATTTGCAGAAGAAAAGTTTAGAGATTCCGGTAAAACTATCCCTGAAGAAATCTTCTATCGCATTTATACGCGATTTTTTGGCTGCACTTGGTTTATTCAATCAATATTAAACAGGCTTTATTCAGTAACTCAAGAGGGTAATGTCGTATCGGAAGAAATGTTAGGCAAGGTTCTTTCCACGATAGTACAAGAGCAAGGCGTTTTTTACAGGGCCCTCCTATCTGACCTTAGCCTAAATCAAAAATCCTTGTTGTTAGCCATTGCAAAGGAAGGCACAGTTGAGAATCCAACATCAACCGCTTTTGTAAAGGATCACAGCCTCTCTTCTGTAAGTTCGGCTCAATCATCCGCTAGGACATTACTTGAGCGAGGGATTCTTCAAAAGAACGATCGAGGATTGCGTATCTATGACTATTTCTTCTTAGAGTGGTTAAAAAAAGAATACTTCTGAATGCGAGGATGTTATGTCTAGAAAGTTAGTGGCTTCGATAATTTGCATCAGTGCGGTTTTTGTCTCCTTCTTTTCTTTTGAGCACGAAACAATTGCTTCGGAGAAAGCTCAGCGGCTGTGCCTTGTGAATTCTCCTGCGGAACTCATTGCTTGCCGCAGAGGTGACTCTTTGTACTACCAGCAGCCGGGCCTCGTACATGGAAAATATCTTCTGGATTTTGCTGCTCAATATTGCGACACTAATTATGAGATTGATATTCAGTTTCCATATGTACTCTGTGTGTACTCAGGAGTGAAAGAGAAAATTGCCGCACAAGAAGTGCGAAAAGAAATAGAAAGCAATAAGCTTTCAGCTTTGCGTAAAGTTGGCAATGAATTGGACAATCCTGAGTCAGGATGGAAACAAATCAATTCAGAGGAAGAGAGGTATTTTCTAATTACGTCGCACGGTACCGGTCCGGTTATTCAGGACGGCGTTGAAGTCACCGTCAGAGTTCGCTATCCGGGGAAAGACGGTAAGCCGGAAAAATTTGACGAACTAAAGACTTTCTTGGTAACTAAGGACACCGTCGGATTCAAAGGTCTGAGACAAGGTAGTTCGTTGATTATTGCGTCTAACGGTGAGAAGAAGCTTTTTGAGTTTGTCGATATTCTTAAGGTTACAAAACTGAAACCGTGAGGTTGCAATTAGAGGTTGAAGCAAAAACCAGTCCGAAGCATGTGCTTTATTTTTCTGCTTTTCTTTTGTCTAGCCTGAACCTAAAAATTCTTACTTAAAAACATATAGATAATTATTTCACGTTATTTAATGTTATTTAATTTCTATCCGTTGTTTTGTATAGTATTAGACGTAGGAGGCTCTAGATGGGCGCGAAATGGACAATCACAGGTTTGACCTACGACAGGGATAAGGCTGAGAGAAGAGTTGATGGTAACAATCCTCAGGTGAGTTGCCCTGTTTTGTTTTCCGCTCAGTGTGCCAGCTTTACTTGTTTTATGACTTCTGACATTAATCCAAGTATGGAGAGGTCTCTTATCTGGGAAAAATCGCCTCAATTGTTTCTAGATGCCGAAGAAAAGGAGGCTCCTGATGGTCGAAATGAACGTTCCATTGTTGCTTCGGCTTTGTCCGGCCCAGAAGTTCTCGAGCTTTTGAATGCTGAGGCATATCTCAGGCTTTCAAGAATGGAGATTGCGGACAACAAAGAGGAACAACTCCGTTATCTTGAAAAGCTCAGCTTGATTAAAAAGTCAGGGTTAACGTATGAGATTCCGCTTTTTAGCGCCTACCTCTTAGCTCGAAATTTATCGGACTTCGATCGACTGGCTGGAAAGCGGGTTCGGATTGTCTCATACAGCGGTAACGATAATTTGACTCCTGTTGTCTGTGACAAAGAGTTCAAAGAAGGAATCGTCGAGGCGTTTAAATCAGTCTACCGGGAGCTCAATGGTTTGATTCCGGGCCGCGAACGCATTGATCCAGAAAGCGGAAGAAGGTTAATTGAATTCTCGATACCAAAAGCTGTCCTTAGGGAGGTGCTTTGCAATGCCTTTGCTCACCAAGATCTATCTTCCGAAGGCGACGGGATACTTGTAGAAATTTATAAAAATAGAGTCGAGATAACAAATTCAGGCAAACCAGTCTTGGATCAACTTCATTTTCTTGATGGCGGTCCCGTGATCTCCACGATGCAGTTCGACCAGTCCGGAACAGTTGTAATCGGTAAGTATGTTTTGAACCACTCCTTCATGGTTCCGATGTTAACCGCCACAACATCTGCAACCCTGATCGCACTGGCACTCTCCAAAGTTCTTCTCTAGTAGCAAGCAAAGCGGGAGGTTCTTCTAAAGGGCCTTCCAAACAAAGCAAAAGGCTCCGTCAAAAACGGGGCCTTTCTTATGGGCTCAGTAGTCGTAGTTTTCAAGAAGTAGTTCGGGTATCAAAGAATTTAATAATCCTCTCTCTTAATTCTTCCGCTTCCTTGTTAACCGTTTGAGCAGGCGCCTTTGCAGGAAACTCTATATAAGACAGATTAGGAAGTTCTGTCTTTCTAAATTTATTGAACTCGGAGATCGGAAGACGCCCTGTGTTCTGGTAGGTTACAACGATAGGAACATTTTTGATTTCAGAGACTAATACATAGGGATCTTGATAGTCGGAAGCCAAGAGTGCGCTCATTGCTTGACCGAGCCCAGGACCATAGTTGGCCAGCATGTAGCTTCTGAAACTATACGGGCAATTGTGGAGAATCAATCCCGCGGCTTGTTCAGAGGCCTTTGAAACGTTCTCTAGAGCGCCGTACGCACCGATAAAATTACCGGAAAATAAAACCTTTTGTTCCTGAGGAATTTCCTGAAGAATCCGATCGACAAGTTTTCCGGTCTTACGAATATAAGATTCGATCGGGAAGCCCTTATCGTCCTCAGATTCACGGATATCAAACAAATAAACCTCTAATCCTAATTCACAAAGCCAAGCAGTTTCAGGAATGTGGGCGGTTAAATTTTTAGAGCCGTCATGGAAGTAAATCACCGAACCTTTTGCTTCGATATTAGGTTTTGTCAGGCGCAGCACGGTTCCTTCATCTGAGAGGGTAGGAAGCTTTTGTCCGTTAAGGCCAGCATGTTCCGGTGACCAATAGACCTGATCCTCCGGGCTAAAGAACAAATCCTCAACGAGAACCGAAAGGTAATTAGCGAATGATTTCTTCATGTTTTAAGAAGGCTGAAAACGGGATTTTCTTGTCGTTATCTAAATCTATCGTATAGATATCTTCCTTCAGCCAAGGTGCAAATTCAATTGTCTTTTTCGCTAATTGTTCTCTCGTGATTCGGACCAACGACTCAACAATGAGGCGGAAGAGATCGAAGGGAAAAGATTTCTTCGAAACCAGATAGAGCTCTCTTGAAAGCAGGGGCTTGGGCATCGGAGCTAACTTAACGTTCGGGATCGTCTCCCAATGCTGGATGATCCCGGCGGGTCTGGTTATTGCCCAGCCCATGCCTTCGTTAATTAGTTCCAAGAGCACAGCCGTGCTGTCAACATTGATCCTCTGATGGATCGGGATGTTGTGCGTCAGAAGAAAGTTATCAAATAACTTGCCTCCGCCGCTTCCTGTGGTCAGTCCGATGTAAGGAAGGCCGCAAAATCTCAGATGCGACCAATCGATATTGCTTTCCGGGAACTGAACGGATGCCGGATAGGCAAGAAGCGACGGTTCTCCGTAAAAGAATTGTCGTCTGACGTCTTCTAACCCCAGGGAGGGATCGGAGGTGATAAAAACATCTAGCTCGTCCCGCTTAAAACAATGCAGCAAATGGTCACTGGTGCCTGATAAAGCCGTGCATTGGGTTACGTCTGAAGAAACGTCTTTAATAACGTGACAGGCGATGTACCGCGTAAAAGTATCAACAAAGCCTATCCTCAGCTTTCTTTTAATATTGCTGTCCGTTTGAAGTTTGTCTAATACAACAGGAAGCCCCTCGATGTATGGCATCAGAGCCTCAAGAAGCATCTTTCCTTCTGGTGTCAGTTTGACCGGACGGCTGCTTCGGTCAACAGCCGTAATGCCGGTTGCCGCCTCAAAAGCGCTGAGTTTGCGGGACACCATAGATTGAGAAAGTCCCATAAGACGGGAGGTTTCGGTAAACGATTGGGTTTTACTGATGTAGAGAAGAAGATCAATCGTTTCCGTTACAAGAAAGGAACGCGGAGAAGGTGCAGACATGGTAGTTTAGTTTGCAACATGATTATTTATATTATGCATAATTTTTGAGGTTCTTTTGCATCAGGCGAAGAATAACGATCAATAAATCGCCGTAAAACGAATAAATAGCGTTTTCGGCAAAGAAGTAACTCAATCCCGCAATAAAAGGAGAATTGCAAAAATGGCAGAACAAGCAAAGGATTTCAGCCGCGGCAAAATTTCTAAGCCTCTGGCTCAGGAAATCATTAAGTACATAAACGATCCGATCGCAAGATCAGACTTTGAACATTCTTATGACACGATGCTCGACATCAACCGCGCTCATGTCTTAATGCTCTGCAAACAACACATCATCTCAGAAGAAGTCGGTAAAAAGATTCTCAAAGCCACCGATGAAATCCAGCAGAACCGCATCCTCCCGGACTTCAGCGAAAACATTGAAGACCTTTATACCAACTTGGAAGGTCGCTTAATCAAAATGGTCGGCATGGAAGTGGGCGGCCAGCAGCACACGGCCCGCAGCCGCAACGACTTAGGTGCTACTGTCGTCCGCATGGATACCAGAAAGTATTACCTGCAGCTTGCCGGAATGTTCAATAAGATGCGCAAGACGATTCTTTCTCTGGCTCGCGACAACTATGATGCCGTCTTCTCCGGCTACACTCATATGCAGCCGTCTGAACCGGTCTCTTTTGCACATTACCTTTCTGCCGTCTTAGCCGGTTTGGCAAGAGACTACAAACGCTATGCCAACGTCTGGGACTCTTTAAATCTCTGTCCGTTAGGCGGCTGCTCGATGGGATCGACGTCTTACAACATCGACAGAAACTACACGGCTAAGCTCCTTGGCTTTAATGGTCCGATTCAGAACTCTATCGATTGCGTCGCATCCCGCGATTACGTCTTAGAAACCGTTGTCACACTGGCGATGGCCAGCGACACGATGAGCCGCTTAGCTTTTGACTTGTATATTTGGTCCACACCGGAATTCGGATACATTGAAGTCGACGACTCCTGCGCTGTCTGCTCATCCATCATGCCGCAGAAGAAGAATCCATTCACGCTGGAACACATGAAAGGTTTGGCAGGCCACATGGAAGGTTTCGTGGTTGGAATCTATTCCTGCATGAAGAATATTATCTATTCTCACAGCAAGGATACCAGCGTTGAAGCTACTCGCTACCTCTATGAAGCTATGCATGACATGGAGATTGACTTCACATTGGCCAACATCACGATCGGCACACTGAAAGTGAAGAAAGATCGTATGCGTGACAACGCGCTGAGAAACTTCTGTACGGTCACCGAACTCGCGAATTATTTGGTTCGTTACGACGATATCTCCTTCCGTCAGGCACACCATATCGTGGCTGATGTCGTCGACAAGCTCTGCAAAGAAGGCTTAGACAGCTCTCATATTGACCGCACTCGCGTCAATGAAGCCATGAAAGAGCAGTTAGGCGCTGAAACCAAGCTCACGGACGAACTAATTAAAGAAGCCTTGGATCCGTCTCGTATCGCTGAAGCTAAGAAGTGCATCGGCGGAACCTCCGCTGAAGAAGTCAAACGTCAGCTGGATTTACTTGAAGAACAGATCGACGCCGACGAAAAAGTTCTGGCCGATCGTTTGATGTATCTTGCCCAAGCCAAAGAAGAACTCAACGTCGCTGTTAAAAAGTTAGAAAACAGCTAATTATTGAAATTTAAGGCAGGAGGCGGGATTAAACCGCCTCCTGAAATCTTAATGCTCACTTCAAACCGAGAAATCAAAGAGTTCCGCGATTATCCTCAGCTCATAACGGCTTATGCGGAAATCAAAAAAGCATCCGCCGCCGCTAATGCTTCTTTAGGCATCTTAGATCCTTCGGATGCGGAAGCGATTATCAAAGCGTGCGAAGAGATCATTGAAAATCCATACCGATCTGAATTAACAACGGGGACCCTACATATCAACGGCTTGGCTTACAATCAGGCCTTTAATCGTCTTCTGGCCGCTAAATCCGGCGTTTTGGAAGAAAAAATCAACGCAGGACAAGGATACGAAGACGTCTTCAACACGGCTCAGAACCTTGTCGTGTACCGTGCGATCAACTTAACGCGCTCCGGTGTTGATAATCTTTTGCAGACACTGCGCAATAAGGCGGTGGAGTTCCGGAATGAAATGCACATTGCCCGAAGCCATCTTCAGGAATCGCTGCCGGTTTCCTGGGGCGCGGTGTTCGGAGCCATGTATATCCGTTTAAAGAGAAGTGCGGATGAGCTTCAAAGGGTTCAGGATCTTTTCTTGGGCGTCAATTTAGGCCTCACGCCGATCGATTCCTTTACGCATTCAGCGCCCGGCTTCAACGCTCTAGCCGTTAATAATCTTAGAAAAGTGACTGGTTTGCCTCTGCATTCCGTTCCTCAAGACGACGATCCTGTTCTCGGATCTTCTTATGTAGAAGCTCTGGAAGGGGATGACAGGTTTATCCGGCTTTCTTCCGTGTTAAGGTTGATTGCCTTGAATTTGGCTCGCTTGGGCAATGATTTCTACATTTACTCATCGGGTCCTCGCTGCGGCATCTCCGAGCTGTCGCTTCCGGCTATCGCTCCGGGATCAACCATCATGCCCGGCAAAATCAATCCGAGCATGCCGGAACTCATGCTTCAGGTTATGCATCAGACAGTGGGCATTGATCAGCTGGCTGCATTTTCTTTTGTTGAAGAAGACATTGATATCGGAAGTTCGAACGGCTGGGTGTTTTTCCAATTATTGGAGATTTTGGAGATTATCGGCCGAGGCTGCAATAAGTTCGTTGAGAAGTGCGTGAGCGGCATTCGCGTAAAACACGATGAATCCTCAGCTCACCTTGAAAGTGCCGCTTCTCTGATTTCTTTAGCCGCCGCAGTATTCGGAAGAGAAATCGCTGAGAAAGTTTTAGCGGTTGCTTCTTCACAAAATCTGTCTGTCCCACAGGCACTGCTTCAGATCGAGGAAGTAACCGCAGAGGATGCCGAAGCGCTCTTTAATTTCGATCGATTCTCTAATCCTCAGGAACTGACGCGGTTTATTTCGACTTTTAAAAACAGGCAAGGGAGGGCATAAAGATGAGACTGGAACATGATTCTTTGGGTTCTCTTGAAGTTCCCAACTTCGCCTACTACGGAATTCAGACAGAGAGAAATCGGCAGGCTTTTGATATCTCTGATTTAACGCTCGAAGATTTTCCGTCCTTTATCGAAGCTGTTGCAAAGATCAAAGCGGCGTGCGCCAGAACCAATCTGGAAATCGGGGCCCTAGACAAAGAGAAAGCTCAAGCGATTGAACAAGCAGCCTGGGAAGTCATTCGGAGAGAGTTTGATTATTCGCTTCCGGTTTGTATTTATCGAGGTTCGGGAACACCTTTAAACGCCGGTGTTAATGAAGTTGTCGCACATCGCGCCAATGAAATCTTGACCGGTAATAAAGAAGGGGGCGGCATTCATCCGAGTACTCACGTCAATATGGCTCAGTCGAGCAACGATGTCATTCCGACTGCAAAAGCGATTGTTGTCCATGATCAGCTAGAAATCATTATCGAACCTTTAAAAGTCTTGATTAAGAAGTTGAGAGAAAAGGGCGAAGAGTTTTCTTCTGTTATTAAGATGGGTCGTACCGGATTGCAGGATGCCGTTCCCATTACCTTAGGACAACAGCTCAATGCCTTTGCCAGCGGAATGGAACGTTCTTTATCGAGGCTTGAGTACGAGAAGAGCCATTGGAATTACAGCTGTTTAGGGGGCACTGCAGTCGGTACAGGCATGGGCTGCCTTCCGGGATTCAGAGGCAAAGTCAACAAACATCTTTCCGATGTTCTTGGCTATGAGGTCAAAGCCTATGACGATCTTGTTGACGGCATGATGGCAATCGACGATCTAATTGCCTGTCACGGACAAGTCGTTGCCTTGAGTGCTCAAGTGTGGAAACTCGCCCGAGATCTTCGCGTCATGGCAAGCGGACCTAATTCCGGTTTGAGAGAGGTCTACTTCGAAGTTAAAAATCCTGAGAATGCCCTTAATCCTCAGCGTTTCGCTTCCTGCAGCCTTGAGTCCGTCATTACGGCCTGCAATCAAGTCAGTGCCAATAACAGCTCGATTCTATTCGGATTAAAGAATGGCTGGCTGGATCTCGGTGCGTGTTCAAGTATTCCTTTGAGAGCCATGATCAATAGTGCGACCATGTTGAAGGAGGCCATGAGGATATTGACTGAAGAAGTTCTGCCGTCCATGCGTGTGAACAGTCAGCTTTGCCAAGATATGGCTGAAAGCTCAGTTTCCAATACAACGATGATCAGCACGATCTTTGGTTACGAGGTAGGAAGCCAGGTCGCTCACTTGGCATTAGAAGAGAATATCTCTCCGAGGGAAGCCGCTAAGAAGCTGAAAATCCTTCCGGATGAAGTCATCGATGAACTCTTTGATGTTTCGAACTTAACGCATCCGGAGAATATGGAAGCGCTTTTCGAAAAGTACAAGGACTTTAGAAAACTCTAAAAGTCTTTAGTTTTGAGGAAACGGGTGGGCGTAAAACTCACCCGTTTTGTATGATGGAAAATTGAGAGGTTTGTTTTGAACTTTGATAAGCCTTCAAATTGCATCTTCAGGGAAGAGTTTGTTGTTTCCTGAGAGAATCGTCCTCACATTCTTAATGGTTTTTCTCACTGAAATACCTTGATTTTTGGATCTTCAATATCAATACTATTTCTATAATTAAAAAAGGGAAAAGGGAGAAGTTAACCCCTATTTGATTCATTTGGTTGATCCTAAAAAGAAATAGTTCTTGTTGTGTAGGCTAAACAGATGGTGAATCCTGAACTGGACGATAAAGATCGGGTGCTTGGGAAAACTGAGAAAGGTAAAGAGCAGCTTGGAGGAATCGAAGACCGAATTTTTGCTCGAGGTCAGGAAGCAGGAAAGACGGCGATTGTCAAAGAACTTCTTGCTATTGGTGATCTTTCCTTAGAAAAAATTTCTAGGATTAGCGGATTCTCAACGGAAGGACTTCATAGGATTCAAGCGTTATCTAATCCTCGTTAAGGAAGCAAGATATCTCCATTTTCTGAAGAGATTGCAATATTCCATTAGCTCTCTAATTCATCCTGGCTCTAATGATTTTCAGAAGAATTAATTAATAGTTTTCTGAAAACTCTGTCAGAGGTTCTTTACCTCTTTAGAGCTAAGATTTGCTGAAGCAAGCGCGGGTTTTTCTAATCCTTTAATGCTTAAGCTTCTTAAAGCCTCAGACACTTGACGCTTTAAAAACGAAGAATCAGAGGGGCTGAGTGGAGGCAAAAGGTCGTCGTAGTAGGAAAGAGCCCGAAGCGAAAGCATAGGCGAAAAATCGGTGCCGAAGAAGACAGAGGCTGCACCCAACGCTTCTACTAGGGACTCATCGTTTTTAATCAGCCGAATGATATCGACATAATCTTTGGTCGAAGGCCTTTGGATAATCACTTTCAACTTGGTTGCAAAAATATCCAATGGAGATGCGACAAGAAGGACCTCATCTTCAGTCAGTCGAGGTTCTCCTATACGGCCGAAATCGATAGTTCCAAAAAAAGAAATTTTTACGGAGCCTTTGTCGGCCTCCGGATGAGAGATTTCAAATGTCTGTGTATTTTCTAAGTCCTGAAGCTGAGTGACGAGATTTGCCTCTTCCAATAAAGGGAAAGCGTCTCGCAATTGCTTTTGGTCTAATGGGTCATGTAAGAAAAAATCAAAGTCCACGGATTGTCTGTGACCAAGCTGCAGCGCAAGAGCTGTTCCTTCATAAAGAACAAACCCAAGTTTTTTTAGATTTTGAAGTCGGGGATAAATCCAGCGTTGAACTTCTGGGAGGATTTCTAAATGAGGGCTGAAACGGATCATAGTTCGTCCCAATCTGGAATCTTTCTTACTGGCATAGGCGGAGTGACGAAGTTGTATTCGGGAAATAACAGGTTATTCCAGGAACCCCAAGTTCTTTTGTCGCCAAACCATCCGGCCTTAGCTTTCAGTAAAACCTGACGAAGGATTTTGTGGTCAAAATCGCAGAAAAGTTTTGCAGAGTCTTTGAGATCCCCCAGATTCATGACTTGCGAGATGACAAAAAAAGGATCCATCATGGCCTCTTCTTTTGTCATCCACCAAATATATCTTTTTGCAGCCTTTACCAAAAATTCGGTCTGCTCTTGTGAAAAAACAATTGAGTCATTCATCCTTAGAGCTTCCATCAGACTTATACATTTGCATTATGTGTAATTCTAAGGCTCGTCATGCTTATTGTCCTTCCGAAGAAGACACAGGGAATCGTAGATTCAATTTTCATTAAAACCAAAAGGTTGGTTAGCGCATCCGTTCCTACTGTCTAGCCAGTACTTTCCACTTCACCTTAACTCTTCTTAACCGTCGGACCGCTTCCTACGTCTCATTTTCCGAGGTGTCAACTCAACAGAAAGTTGCAATTCGTGCAAATTAATTGTCCCAACTTGCACCTTGCTCAATACTGTCCTTGTTTTTAAAGAAAAAGCCTCAAACAACAAACCTAAGGAGGAGCAATGAGGTTAGAAAAAGACTCTCTCGGAGAATTAGAAGTTCCGGATGAAGCCTACTACGGTGTTCAGACAGTTCGTTGCTCGGGCAACTACAAGATCGGAAACCATACTTACAACGAATTTCCTGAAGTGATCCGCGCAATGGCAGAGATTAAAAAGGCCTGCGCCATCACCAACAGCGAAATCGGTGCTTTGAATCATGTCAAAGCAGAAGCTATATGCAAAGCGGCCGACGAACTGATTGCAGGTAAATTTGCCGGACACTTCCCGGTCAACGTTTGGCGCTCTCAAGGTACCGGTGTGAACATGAACGTCAATGAAGTCATTGCTAACCGCGCTAACGAAATCTTGACGGGTAAAAGAGCTTACGACCAGGTGCATCCCAATACGCACGTCAATATGTGCCAGTCTTCGAACGATGTGTTTCCGACAGCCGAGGCGATTGTTCTCTATCGTTTAATCGATCCGCTCGTTGCTTCTGCTAAAGAGATTGAAAAGACCTTGGAAGTGAAGGCCCGTGACTTCAAATCCGTTGTCCGCTTAGGAAGAACCGGCCTCCAGGATGCTCTGCCCATGACATGGGGTCAGGTGTTTGCCGGTTGGCTGAGATCAGTTCAGAGAGCTCGCGAACAGCTCGAAAGTCTGAAAGAAGTTTTTAGCTACGGAGTTTTAGGCGGTACGGCAGTCGGTACAGGCATGGGCGTGATGCCCGGATATCCTGAAAGAATCTTCGAGAACCTCTCCAAAGTGCTCGGCTTCACGATGAAACAAAAGGTCTACGCAGACGAAGTGATCCCTAATAGCGGCATTTTCGACGGCATGCGCAATACCGACCATCATTCCGTATTGATGGAAGTGGTCAAAGAGCTTGTCGCCTCTGTGACAAGAATTGCCAATGACCTTTTGCTTTATGCTTCCGGCCCTCGCTCGGGCATTAACGAAGTCAAACTTCCGATGAGTGCCGAAGGAACTCAAGGGTATGAGCACGAGAACACCGCTTACCTTTGCGAAATGATGACGGATGTCTTAGGCGAAATGGTCATCGCCGAGGACATGACTTTCTACTCTGCTAATGAAGGCCAGCTTGATCACGGCTCCATCAACTCCGGCGGCTTCATCACATTAGTTAAAGCGATAAAACTCGCCTCTCATGCCTTGAGCCTATTCAATAATGAATGCTTAAAAGGTGTCGAAGTCAATGAAGAACTGCTTCGCAGTTATGCAGAAAAGTCCACCTCATTGTCAACGATGGTCGGAAGTCTTTTCGGATATCCCACAGGTGTGAAGATTGCCAAGCAAGCTATTGCGGAAGATCTGTCCTGCAAAGAAGTCGCTATTAAAGAACACGTGCTTCCTGAAGATGTCTGCGAAGAAATCTTCGACGTTCTGGCATTAACAGACAGAAATAAAACCATTGAGTTATTCAAGAAATACAGGAACATCAGAAAGGTGGACTAAGAATGCAAACTTCAAACCCTAGCGAGAAAGACAACATGACGAATAACTCTGCATTTTTTACAAGTACTGACCTTAAATACCAGGTTAGCAGTTTCCCCGGCGACAAACTTCGTGACTATCCGGAATACCTCCGTGCTTTACTTCAGGTCTGCTTGGCTTCAGCGAAAGCCAATGGAGCCCTGGGCTACCTCACACCGGAAAAAGCTTCCAAGATCGAACAAGGCTGCCAAATCCTTTTAGCCGATCCTAATGCACTGACCGCCTTAGACCAAACCATGATTCGCTTTGTCGGCAAACCCGCTCAGCGAGCAGTAGATTCTGTAATCCGTGAACTCACCGGCGGCGCAGTATCAGGCAAAGAGATTGCACTGAATCAATTTACAGCCGATGTCACCACAACTGCAGAAGGCATTGCCGTAAGAAAGGTTCTTCTTAAACTTTCTGACCATGTACGTGATCTGTCTGAAGCCATCGGACAAAAAGCCAAAGAATTTGCCGGCATTGTCAAATGCGGAAGATTAGGCTTGAAAGATTCTCTTCCGATGAGACTTGAGGACGAGTTCGCTGCCTATCAATCTTTGCTTCAGCATTCTGCTGATGAATTAGCAGAAGAAGCCAAAGGCTGGAACGTTTGTTTGTTAGGTTCCGGCGATGTTGGAAACGGCTTGGGCGTTCTGCCCGGATTTGCAGCTAGAGCCAAAGCCGATCTGGAAGAGCAGGTTGGTTATCCGCTGGCAAGCGTCGAACCTTTAACTTCTCTTTTGAACAATAAATACCGCTTTATTGTGGCCCATGCCAAAGTTCAGGCAGCAGCCGACATTATCTGGAAGATTGCTCGCGACTTAACGATCCTATCTTCCGGTCCGAGAGCCGGCATTCGTGAAATGATCCTTCCTGCGGTAGCCCCGGGTTCTTCCATCATGCCGGGCAAGATCAATCCGACGGTCGCAGAACTGATCATGCATCTGTGCGACAAAGTCTTCTCCAATGCAGCCGGTTTAAATATTGGAGTTCACTCAGGATGGCTTGGCTCCGACTCCCATTCTTCTCTGCCGCTTAAATGTATGTTGGATTCCTGCACACTGCTTTCCGACGGATGCGAAGTCTTCAAGAGAAAAGTTATCTCGGGTCTTACTGCAAACAAGGAAAGAAGTGCTGAACACGCCAGAATGTCCTTGGCGCTTCAAATGCCGCTGGCGCAGATCGTTGGAGAAGATAAGGCAAGAGAAGTTGCACGTTACGCTTATGACAATGATTTAACGCTTGAAGATGCATACACCAAGCTTGCAGGAAATCCTGCTCCGGATAGTTTGGAAGCCATGCTCTTTAACGTAGAAGTCATATCCGGTAAAGAAGGTGCTTCCGAGTTCATGAAGCGGTTGAGCCGGAAGCCGGCTGTCTAAAATGAAGTATTAGCTTCGCGCAGAACAAAAGTAACTCAAGGAGATAAAAATGTACCAGTTTCAATGTGACTACACTGGAGGATGTTGCCCCGAGATTCTAGAGAAGTTGGTACAGACGAATCCTTTGGAGCTTCCGGGATACTGTGAAGATTCGCTCTGCGCGGAAGCAGAAAGCCTAATTCTCAAGAAAGCCGGACTAAACAAGGAAGAGGCTGACGTCTTTTGGGCTGCCTCTGGTACTATGGCCAACCTCTCTTTGCTGACTACGGTTATGGCTGCAAATGAAGCTGTATTAGCCGCAGATACGGCTCATATACACACTGCTGAGGCGGGTGCCATTGAGTTTTCCGGCCACAAAATCCTCACTGTAAGAAGTAAGGACGGAAAGATTCTTCCGGAAAGTATCGAACGGGTTTGCTCAAACTTCGAAGAATCAGATCAGGTGAGCAGGGCACACGTTTGCCGTCCAAGAGCTGTTTACATTTCTTTCCCGACAGAATTAGGCACGATTTATTCCTTAGAAGAACTCAAGGCGCTTTCCGGTGTCTGCAAAAGGCACCGGCTATTTCTCTACATTGACGGTGCTCGTCTAGCTTATGGTCTGGCGGCTTCTTCAGATGTGGAATTAAAAGAACTGGCGGAATGCGCAGATGCTTTCTATATTGGAGGCACGAAGTGCGGAGCGCTTTTCGGCGAAGCTGTTGTCATAAAAGATCGCGATGTACGTGATCGTTTTCTCGGTGTTTTGCGGATGTGCGGGGGATTGATCGCCAAAGGAAGAACTTTAGGATGCTCCTTCAAAGCGTTCTTTGAAGATGACTTGTATCAGCGCCTCGGAAGATCTGCCAACGAAAAGGCAGCCAAGATCCGCACAGCCTTTGAGGAGGTCGGCGTGAGCTTCTATTCTGAATCTCAGACAAATCAGCTTTTTCCGATCGTTGATGAAAAGCTTTTCAATCGTTTATCGGAAAAGATAAAATTTAAAGTAATCAGGCGAACGCAAGAGGGACAGGGCATCCTGAGGCTTTGTACTTCTTGGTCCACACCGGATGAAGCAGTGCAAGCTTTGGTCAACCTCATAAAAAGCTAAACAACAATGAATGTTCCGGAGACCGTATTTTCCCATGAGTGGCTTCTCTTTCTATCGGTTTGTGAGAGTAAGTCGTTAAAGGAAACAGCAGAGAGGTTCAACATCAGTACCTCGTCCGCTTCTCGCTCTTTAAAGAGGCTGGAAGATTCTGTAGGAGTGACATTGTTTGATCGGTGCTCTAAGCCGATGGTTCTCACCGAAAGCGGTAAACGGCTCTACCGTCAGGTGCTTCCTGCGATGAAGATCACTCAAGAGGCCATGGAGCAGGTTAGGGAAGAGAATTATTTGTTTTCTGACCTAAGAATCGGCTTTTTAGAGAGCATGTCTTTGCATCTGGCTCCGCAGTTCTTATCTACGTTTAAGAAGAAGGTCGGGCGTATTACTTGTCTGACAGGCAGCTCCGACCGCCTCTTAGAATGCCTGCGCACGCATGATCTCGACATTATTATCTCTTCCGATCCGGCTCTGCGTTATACCGATTGGCGCCGGCTGATGATTATTCGGGAGCCATCGGTTGCCGTATTTCCGAAAGCGTTCAAGTTTGAAGATAACCATGCTAAGAATTGGCAGTCATTGTCTCTCTGTAATCTTCCTTTCATTAACTCGTATGAAAAGAGCGGACGAGGTAAGCTCGTCAACAATTTCCTTTTAACTTACGGGATACAATTAAACGGGAAGATCAACGTCGACAACCTAGCCATTAAACTAGCGATGGTTGTCGACAATAACGGATGGACGATTACGAGCCCGCTGAGTTTGATGACGCATTCGGCTTTTCTAGACAAAGTGACACTGAGCGCACTTCCGGGTTTAGGGATGGAAAGAAAGATTTATCTGCTTTCCCGTTCGGATTTTTCTCAAGAGTTGTTTGAAAGTATCGCCAGAGAGATCTGCCGAATCTACAAAGAAAGCGTCATGCCAACGCTAAAGAAGATGACGCCGGAATTAAAAGACTCTTATTTCGTTCCGGACTTCGATGAGGAAATAAATTAAGTGCTCATCACGGCAAAGATACCCCGTCGATCAACAAGAACACGAAATTTAAGAATCTCTTTCGTTAAAGATTTGTTACATGAAAGCAAAGCCCTTGTCTACCAAGGGAAGCACCTATATGCATATTTTCCCGATTACTTTATAACCTTAAGTGGCTATTAATACTATTAAAAGCAAGCCTAGCCAGCTTGCGACCCTAGGAGAATTTCTTATGACCAATTTTTCCCGCCGTTCATTCTTGAAAACTTCAGGAGCAGGCGTCGCTGCGACATTGGGAGGTTTTGCTACAACAAGCATGGCCCAGACACCGGCTCAGAAGTTTGATAAAGAAGCGGACGTTATCGTTGTGGGCTTAGGCGGTGCAGGTGCTGCAACTGCTATCACGGCTGCTGACAATGGCGCCAGCGTTATCGTTATCGAACGTCAGCCCGCTGCAACGCTCCGTTCTAATACTCGTATGTCCGGCGGCATCTTCCACTGCCCGGACAAAACCGGAAACAAGGCTGCCCTGAAAGAATACGCCCGCGCAATGTTCTCCGGCGAAAACATCCCCGGCAAACTCGAAGGCGAACAGCCTGAAGTCTCCGAAGGTCTCGCACAGGCTTGGGCAGACTACACACCTGGTCTTTTGGATTGGATGAAGTCTCTGGATCCGAAGTTCCAGGCTTTTGCTACTCCCGGCTTCAAGGGTGCAGCATTCCCCAACTTCCCGGGAGCTAAAGACTGCGGCTACCAGGTTTATCGTTCTTCCTATCCTGACCGTATTCCTCCCGGATTCAACAGCCCCTGCTACAACGGCCCGAAAGAAAAAGCAATTTCCGGCGAAGCATTCTGGCTGTGCCTTGACAACGGCGTTAAGTCCCGTGCAGACAAGATCAAAGTTGATTACGAAACACGCGGTAAAGAACTTGTCACCAATGACAAGGGCGAAGTTATCGGCGTGATTGCAGATCAAAACGGTAAAAAAGTTGCTTACAAGGCACGCAAAGCAGTTGTTCTTTGCTCCGGCGGTTACGAATACAGCAAGCCGATGCGTCAGGCCTTCTTGGAAGGTCCGGGCGTTGAAGGCTGGGCTTTCTACGGCACGATCTATAACGAAGGCGACGGTATCGCCATGGGCCAGAAAGTTGGCGCTGGCATCATGAAAGCCGGTAAAGCCGCTTCCCGTATCATCATGCCTGCTCCTGTCCGCCACAACGGAATGAAACTGGGCATGATCACTCCTGCCGTCGGTTCCGGCCACGCTATCGTAGTGAACAACTACGGTAAACGTTACGCTGCCGAACACAAGGTCACCAAAGACCCGAGCCGTTACTTCTTCTACAAAGAAGCAGTTAAGTTCAACATCGACACACTCGACTATCCGAACTCTCCGTCTTGGTTCATCTTCGACGAAACTCTGCGTAAACAGAAACCGCTCGTCGGCCTCGGCATCTCCACTCCAGGTTACGGCTTCGTTGACTACGGTGCCGCTGACAACAGCGATGCAGTGAAGAAGGGTTGGATTCTCAAGGCTGACACGATTGAAGAACTTGGCCAGAAGATCAAAGCTCTTCAGGAAAACGGCGGCAAGATGGATCCCGCAGCTCTCGCTGAAACCGTCAAGGCTTACAACGCAGCTTGCGCAGCCGGCGAAGATAAAGAATTCGGCCGCTTAAAGAGCACGTTGCAGCCTGTTTCTGATGGCCCGTTCTATGCTTGCCCGTTGGTTGCCGGCGGTCCTAACACCAAGGGCGGTCTCGCTGCTAACGCTAAGCGCGAAGTTCTTGACTGGAACCTCCAGCCGATCCCCGGACTCTATGCAGTCGGTGAAATTGCTTCTGCCCTTAAGTTCGTTTACCAGGGCGGCGGCAACTTAACAGAATGCTTGGTATTCGGTCAGGTTTGCGGTAAAGAAGTTGCAAAACTTCCTAATCGTGCATAATTTGTACTAATGAATTAGCGGCCAAACCAAACTCCTAGGTTTGGTCGCTTTTTCCATTTGTGCTCTCTAATTTAAATTTCCAAGGATGACAAAATGAAAACATTATTAGCCGCGATCCTGGGTACTTTAGTAATGAGCATGGCGGCTGCTCAGACCACGCCCCAGTATTTAGCAGATCGTCACGTTGCAAGAGGCGTTCAGTGCGCAGCTTGTCACGGGCAGGATGCTCCCAAGGCAGCTCTTCCGGAAGACAAGGACAGACATGAACCTTGCGTTGCATGTCATGGTTTCTATGACAAAGTAGCTCAGAGAACTGTTCCTAAAAACCCTGAAGAGATGAACCCGCATTCTCAGCATGACGGTAATCTGCCTTGCACGACTTGCCACAAAGGCCATCAGGCTGGCAAGAATTACTGTGCCGGCTGCCATTATTACAACTTCAAGGTACCCTAATAATTTAGGGAATTTTTGAGGGCTTAGGTTTTTGGCTTAAGCCCTTATTTTTATTTTTGTTGAAGGATTTTTTTGAACTCTTTAGAAAGCTCGGCCTCATAGAAACTTTTACTGAGAGTTTCGACCGTATCAACCAATTCCGGATTGACGCTTTTCCCGAAGATCAGAATCACTTCTCGCTGCATAACGGGATCAGGCATCTTGCAGAAATGCACTTGGGCTGCTAAGTCAGGATGCTGAACCAATGTAGCAGGTCGGACCAAGCTCCAGCCGATGCCTTTGCAGATGAGTTTCAGCATGACGCCGCCATCGTCAACTTCAATCCGATTCGGCAGATGAATGAACAGTGAGTTCAGGAAATTCTCCGTCATCTCGCTGCCTCCCGAGAATCGGTTGTATCTCAGGAAGGGCAGGCCGCAAAACCTCAGTTCTTCCCAGGTAAAAAAATCCTTTTCAAAGCGAGGCTCCTTTGGGAGCGCCAACACTGACGGTTCAGAAAACAGGTACTTTTGAGCAAAGAAAGACTCGTCGATTTTCTTAGTGCAGGCGATAGCGATGTCAACGGTCTGGGTCTTAACTAACTCGATTAATCTTTCTGAAGTCCCAGTTAAAAGAGAAATCTCATTGGACAAAGGGGAAAGTTTTTCGATGAGATGTACGCCGAGGTTCCGAGAGAGACTTTCAATGATGCCGATTCGGATAATAGGCTTCAGAAAGTTCTTTTGTCTTAGTTTCTGAACTCGAACATTAAGCGAAGAGAAATGATATTTCAGCTCGTTATAGAGATTCAAACCTTCGGAAGTGAGCTTTAAGGGCCTTTTGGAATGATCAAACAGAGGAAGGTTTAGGCTTTTTTCCAGTTCGGAGAGATGATAAGAAATGGTCGACGGATGCATATCCAAGACGGAAGATGCTTCCGACAAATTACCGCATTCGGCCATTACTAAGAAGACTTGTGTGCCGGTACTGAAGAAACCGGAATTTTCCGACCACTGTTTTTTATCCATTATCTAAGCTCAGCTGATCATTCGTGTTCGTTGATAATTATATGAAGGATCATCAGCTTGGAGCTGTACTTCGAATTTCCGAAAGCTTTCCACTGAGGAACAGAAAGGTAATTAGGCTCATTGACCTATAGGCAACCTCAAAATCTCAATGGTCAAAAAACCACTTGTCTGAAAGCTTCCCTTCAGCCGTAAAAACGGCGCTCCAAATGGAACGCCGTCTGGTTGGAAAAGTGGGAGGTTAAGTTAATTAAGCGATAGCTTCGGCGACCTTGCGCTCTAATTCTTCTTTAGCGCCCTTAACTTGGCCGACTCTGCTTTCTAATGTCAGGTTGTCACGATCCAGGTTGGTCTGAAGACGATTGAGCTGGCGAGTGACTTCCTCAGAATTCGAACCGCCGATTGTCTTCTTGGACATCGCGTTTCTTGTCGGATCAAGCGCTTCACGGATCAGGTCATCAGTAAGACTGGTCTTCTTACCCAGGAGAAGCTCGCAGATCGGATTGATGTCATCCACTGTGATTTCGTTGGCTAGCTTGTTATGTTCCTGCATGTAGCCGACCAACATGGCCACCACGCCATGAGCACTGCGGAAGGAAATACCGTCATGGCGAACGAGGTAGTTAGCCAATTCGGTAACTGTGCAATAGTTTTGGACTGCAGCTTGAAGCATCCTTTCTTTCTTGAGCGTTAATGTCTTGATCGTGACATTTAACAATGCCAAGTCAGCTTCAAATTCCTGCAAAGCGGTCCATACAAATCGCATAGCTTCTGTTGAAGAGTCTCTGCAGTGAGTGAACGGAATATTCTTCAGTGAACTGAAAACTGACACGAAGAAAGCTTCCATATGAGCGGCTTTGCCTTTGCAGCATTCCAGTGTCAGAGCATTCTTCTTCTGCGGCATGATGGAAGAGCACCCTGCAACAGAATCGTCGACTTCGACATAACCGTATTCAGGCGTGGACCACATGTAGAGGTCGTAAGCGAAGCGGGAAAGCGTGCAGGAAGCAACAGACATCGTGCCGATGATCTCAAGGCAGTAATCTCTGCTTGCCGTGCAGTCGATGGAGTTTTGCATGGGTTCGTCAAAACCGAGCAGGGCACTTGTTCTGTCTCGGTTGATCATGAAAGTGGTAGAACCCATGGAACCGCCCCCAAGAGGGCAAATGTTCAAGGCCTTCCAAGCATTTTGGATTCTTTCATAATCACGTTCCAGAGCATTTAGAACTCCGGCGCAATAATGACCGAAAGTAATCGGTTCTGACGGCTGAAGATGTGTGTAGCCGCTCATAACGGCATCAACATTTGCCTCTCCTAAATTTATAAGATTCTGGCGAAGCTCATTGAACATGCCGCACAGACGCAGATAGAAACCTCGGATGTCCATTCTTGCTTCTGTTGCAAAAAGGTCGTTTCTGGATCGGGCGGTATGCTGCTGGCCCCCGATCTCGGCGCCGGTTTGCTCAAGAAGATACTTCTCCAAGTTGAAGTACAGGTCTTCGACATTGGGATTGATTTCAAAGGTCGGATGACCTTCCATTGCAGAGATTTCCTGCGTGCACTCTAAGATCTTCTTTGCAACGTCGGTACTGATGATGCCTTCCTCGGCAAGCATTAAGACATGAGCTTTGTTGATATCGAGGATGGTTTGATAACTTCTTTCTAGGTCTGTTTTAATCGCCGGGTTGATAAGATATTTCACAACTTCCGGTGCGGGTGCTTTTTTGATTTTTCCGCGATGGTTCTCGTCCATAGTGGCTCCTTATGGTGGTTGGGATTTGGTCCTCTAATGATCCTATGGATGCCGTCGATTGTCTTCTCGGGAAGAGAACTTTTCAAAATTAGTTTTGAAAAATTCAAAATAAATATAAGCAAGCATGCCTGTAACATGGGATTTTTTGAGAATACGGGAGTGCCTAAAATGGCCGGAGTTATCTGAGGTTTCTTCTATGTCTCTTCCTTCATTGCCGTTCGGAATTTCTTCTTTTGGAAATATACGTCTGTCCGACAGAGTTTATGTGGACAAGACGGCTCAGATTTTTTCCATGGTTGATAAACATTCTCGAGTGTTGCTGACAAGACCACGACGATTCGGTAAATCTCTTCTTGTGTCCGTGCTCAACTCGCTCTTCCGCAGCGGTGACCAAGATTTTCAAGGCTTGAAGATCGAAAAGCTCTGGAAAGAACGAAAGCAGAATAAGGTTGTCCTGCTGGACTTTTCTGTGACTTGCTCTAGCCGGTTCGAGCGTTTTGAGTTGAATTTTGTTTTGCACCTCTTGAACTCCTTCAGCGAGCATGGCTTTCAATGCGATAGTTATTTGCTGCCTGATCTGCTGGAAAAGTTATCGGAATGGTTAGAGGGCCAGGAGCCTGGTTCTCTGGTACTTCTTGTAGATGAGTACGAGGCGCCTTTGACGGCGACTTTGGAAGATCCAAAATTATTCAACCTAATTTTGAAAGATATCTCTGGGTTCTTTTCGGTGATTGGATCTCGAGATTCTGCTTTCCGCTTTGTGTTTATCACCGGAATTGTGAACTTCAAAAACACCGGTATGCTCTCTGAGCTTAAAGGCTTGGCAGATATTTCTTTGGATCCGGAGTACGGATCGATTGTTGGCTTTACCACTCAAGAACTAAAAGACTATTTTTCTGGTTATATAGAAAACGCCGCAAGACAACTTGGGGCGGAGCCGGAGGCTTTGCTGCAGCGTTTGACTGGATACTATGATGGATATTGTTTCGAAAAGACCGCAACCGTCAGAGTCATGAATCCATGGTCGGTCATGAGCTTCCTTATTTATCCTACTAGAGGCTTCCGCGATCATTGGTTTCAAACCGGCGGCCAGCCGTCAGTCCTAAAAGACCTATTTAGATCAGGAGCATTGAAAGACCCAAAGAATTTCGCTGCCGTTAAGACCATTCCATTTTCGCAGCTTGGCGGTCCCGCCATAGGAGAGAATTTCTCAGAAGTTGATCTTCTTACTCAGACTGGCTACCTGACTTTCAAATCTGTAGATGGAAACATCGCCATTGTTGACTATTCCACCGAAGAAGTTCGGCATGCGATGGCTGGTATGTACTTGCATCAGCTGGTAGGAAAAACTATTGAACAGGCCGGTGTGATGGACTTCGCTATTAGGCTTGTCAAGGATAATCCCGAGACTCTTGTACGAATATTCAATAGATTGCTGGAAAGTGTGGATTACGAAGCGTACTCGATCGAGGATGCAAAGAGTGTCCTTGCCGTCATTCAGATTGCGATGATTAATGTTCGGCTTTCGCCCGTTATTAAAGTGATTGCAAAAGGTGAAAGCGTTTTAGAAGTCCAAGCCGGAGAGAGGACTATTGTGTTAACACTCGAATATTGTCATCCGGATCAGGAAGCTGAACAGTTGCTGCAAGTTGCGGTAAGTCAATTGGATAAACCCTTTTCTGGAAAGCTGGGCGGAAGAATGGAGATTTTGAAGTTGGTTTTAGTGTTTTCCGAATCCGACAGACGAATTACAGTATGGTCCGTTGCTTAAACTCGAGCTATCCTTAGTTAGATCAAACGGAAAGAAGCGACCACCTCAGAAGTAATTGGCCGTAGAGAACTCTAACTGCTCCATGAAAATTTTCTTGAAAGAAGGAATCGAGTTCTGTTCATAAAAAAGCAATGTCGCGTAACGATAATCTTCCGGCTCAACGGTCCTGAACGAGATAGGACAGTATTTGTTTGGGAGCAGCAACGCATTGCAAATAATTCTTGCTGTTCTTTTGTTTCCGTCTTCGAAGGGCTGGATGTAGGCAATTAAGAGCAGAGCGATAAAGGCTTTTTCTAGAACGTTTCGTTTGGAGTTAATGAGATCACACAAATCTTGGAGAGCTTTTTGGATTTGATTCGCTTTGGCTAAAGGCTTGTAATTTGTTCCGGTAATTCCGACTCGCCCGGCCCGGATTTTGTTCGGTATTCCAAGTCCTTTCGTAAGAAAGCGGTGAATCTCAAGGATTTTTTGAACTGTTAATTCTCTAAAGTAATCAGGTTTGTTGAGGACGTAATCCAAAGCGGCTTGATGGTTTAGAAGCATGACGGCTTCTGCTTTTGTATTGCCCTTGGTGTGTTTTCCTTCTTTGAAAAGTGATTCGGTTTGAAGAAGTGTGTAGGTGTTGCCTTCAATTTGGGAGGATTTCCATGATAAATCAATGGCAAATCTCTCCTTTTCCTTCCGTCGGAGTATAGGCGAAAGTCCTTTCCGGCGTTCTTCGAATTCTCCTTGTCGTTCTGTGAGTCTTTCCATTTCCTCCTGGGAGAACAGATCATGATTAAGAAGCGTTTCAAACAACTCATGGTTAAAAGAGGTCAGTGCTTGACGGTCGTCTTGTTCTTTCCGGAAGTATTCCTCTGGAGTTATGGGATTAAACAGCCTTCCAACGCTTGTTATTTCATATTTTGCGGATCTGCCGGAACCACTCGCAACGATCCTGCCGTCCTTCGCAAGAGATGTAACTATTCGATGGACGGTTGTTTTGGAAAAGCCGGCGCCTAATTCCTCCGCTAGCTCTGAAAGACTTTTGGGGGAGTTTGAAAGAGAGGTTAGGATTTCTGATTCTTTTTCGCGGAGGGCAGACATTTTCGTTCCAAAACATGATGTTTTTCGTTCTATTTTAAGTAGGAATGGAACGATTAGTACATGGTTTTGGAACAATCGTAATAACTCCAAATACTGGGGAGAAATATTTTTAGAGCCGCAAATGCAGGAGAACTGTCTCGGGGTTCGATGTTAAAGTTACTTTTATCATGCTTTGGTAAAATTGACTAAATCAGATTTTTAGAATTAAGGGGAAGGGGATGGATGAGTTAAGTCTGCTGCCGCTTGGCACGTCTGATTTCGCAACGTTAAGGTTAAGGAATCAGATTTATGTCGACAAGTCAGCGCTTATATACAAAATAGCCATTCGCCCCGGGAAATTTTTTCTCGCGCGGCCCCGTAGATTTGGTAAATCACTATTGATCTCAACGTTTGAATCACTCTTCAAGTTTGGACTTAGAGACTTCAAAGGCTTGACCATTGAAAAGCTATGGAAAGAAACTGAGACCTACAACGTTGTTAGGTTGGATTTTTCGGAAATCAGACCTGATTTCGGTTTGGAGAAATTCAGGGATGATTTGCGAGACCGTTTAATAGACAATTTCGCCCCTTATGGTTTTAACTTTGACAAAACCGGAACTTCAATTTTTAGCCAATTATCTTCATGGTTAAAAAAACAGGCTCCCAACTCTCTAGTTATTCTTGTTGACGAATACGACGCACCACTGACTTCTTGTTTAAGTAATTTCGAATTGTTCGAAAAAGTCAGGAGCCTCCTTTCGGATTTTTATGCGATCCTAAAGTCCAACGACGGGGCACTGAGATTTGTCTTCATTACAGGGATTACTAAGTTCAACAAAACCAGAATTTTTTCTGCCCTTAATAATTTGTCAGACCTTTCCTTGGATGTGGAGTTCGGAGAGCTTTTAGGCTATACGAAAGAAGAAATCGAGAAATACTTCTCGCCGTACCTAGCCTGCGCTGCTCGAGCTTTAGATTTAACACGTTCTGAGCTCTTGGGGGCGTTAATGAGACATTATGATGGTTTCTGTTTTGAAAGAAGCGCCACAGAAAGAGTATTTGCCCCTTGGTCTCTTCTAAACTTCTTTGCATCCCCGAGAAACGGTCTCTTGGACTATTGGTTTGAAAGCGGCGGTAAGCCTTCAGTTCTGATGGAATATTTGAAATCCCATGCGATGAGAAGTCCTGAGGAATATGGCAGAGAAAAAACTATTTCTTTATCAACTCTATCAGGGAGTTCGGACGCCGACACTTTGTCTGACTTAGGTCTTCTCACTCAGACAGGTTATTTGACCATCAAAGCAGTGAAGTATGGAGATACTGTTTATTTAGATTATCCCAATCTTGAAGTAAAGAAGGCTATGGGCCAACTGTACGTTGAGCACCTCTTGACGGGTAGAAGCGCCGGACAAGTAGGAGCGGGTCCAATTGTCCAAGTTTTGTCAGAAGAATCAGCCGAGGCTCTTGTCCACATCCTTAATCGTCTTTTTGCAGCAATTGATTATCAGCGATATCCGGTAAGAGATGAAGCTTCAGTCAGAGCGTTTACTCAGGTGTATTTTGCAGGAGCCGGACTAGAGCCTAAAGTGGAGCACCATACTGCTCACGGACGCAGTGATTTGGAAGTTAAAGTTAACAACCGGCATTGGATCCTCGAATTTAAGGTTTCCCGCGACCAAGAAAATCCGGATCAAAAACTCGAAGAAGCTGTCGAGCAACTGAAACTCAAAGGATATGGTGACGATTCTTCATCAGAAAATCTGATCAAAGTTGCTTTAGTTTTCTCACTTGAAGAACGAAAATTTATCCGTTGGAAAGAAGTTTAATCACCAAGGAAAACATCCTAACCATTCATAGAATCGGGCGGCCGCTTTTGGCTGTAATCGAAAAAGCGGCCTCTCTGCTTCTAAATTGAAATCGCCGAATTGTCTGTCCAAATCATTTTTGGCAAAATCCTCTTCTAATTTGATCAATCATAACTGTCGGTATTCTGATGAAATCAAGAAGCTTGCTTAGTAAGGCCGTTGTATCGAGCCTTTTGCTTTTTCAAGTCCTTTCAGTCTCGGCATCAGATCTAACTTCTGACATTCAAGAAGTCATTAAAGGCAAAAAAGCTCAAGTCGGCGTCGCGGTTCTTTACAAAGACGATGCCTTCACCGCGAATAACGATGATCAATATCCTTTAATGAGCGTCTTCAAATTCCATATTGCACTTGCTGTTCTAAAGAAAATGGAAAAGGAAGGCATCCCCTTAACTGCAGTTGTTACGCTAGGACCATCTGACATCGACACGAAGACTTGGAGTCCGATGTACAAAAAATACAAGTCTAAGAAAATCACTTTGTCCTATGGAGACTTAATCAACTATATGGTCTCTCAGAGCGACAACAATGCTTGTAACTGGCTGATTAATTTTGTGGGCGGAATTCAAAATGTGAATGACTTCATTAAGAACTTGGGTATCGATCGAATCCAGTTGATCGAAACCGAAAAGTCCATGGAGCAGGACATCAGAAAAAGCTACAACAATTGATCAACGCCGTTGTCTGTAACTCAGCTCTTGAGAAAGGTCTACACAGAAAAGGTCCTTTCTGATGAGCATTTCGCTTTCTTAGAAAAGGCCATGCTTGCTTCGGCCTCGGGTAAAGACAAGTTCAGAGCCGGTTTGCCGAAAGAAGTGGAAGTTGGCCATAAGACCGGAATGTCATACAGAACACCGGAAGGCATCAGAATGTGCGATGCAGACGTGGGCGTTATTTATATGCCCGGAGGCGAGAAATGCTATTTGGCAGTTTTAGTTAAAGACTCAAAAGAAACCGATGCTGCAAATGCAAAGATCATGGCCGATATCGCCAAGAAGGTCTATTCGCATTACACTGAAAACGCAGGTAAAAATTCGGCTCCTGCTAAATGAGTCTCTCAACCTTAATCAGAAAGTTCGACGATTAGGGGAGGAGACGTCCAACGAAGTTCAATCACCTTTTTAACTTCGAATTCCCCCGGCCTCTAAAAGTCCTTCCATATCATCGGAACAGAGTTCAGCATGAGGAACTTCATTGATTTGCTTGCGAATCAAATAATGACGGTTAATGACAAGCTCAACTGTTTTAAGGCATTGAAGGCTCTTCGCACTCAGCTCTTTAAGTTTAAGGGATAGGAAAACAAACGAATTTGGCAGGTCGGTGTTAACACCTTCCTGCCAAAATTTTCCTTCCTAATGTAAGTCTAGATTTTCACATCAGCCTTCCCGGTGATTGCCGACTACTTCCAGGCAAGATTGTTCTTCCTATAAGTAGAAATACTTATTTGCTTAAAATTTTGGAGATGTGATCTAAAAAAATTGTCTGCTTGGTCGAGATTAAGGCAGTTAGTCTTCCAGTCTGATTCGACTTTGTCCTCGTTACTGGAATGAACGTAGTCCAAAGATCTCAACTGAAACAGTCCATAGACAGAATGAGCAGCAGGATGGCAGCAAGAAGCGCATAGTCAAAGTTATCACTTCTTCCGGCTATTTATTTCCGAAAGCAACAAACCGATAAGCGTTAATAGGATGCCTAACGCGGCGCGTGTAGAAATGGTTTCGTGTAGAACTACGACAGAACAGAGAACGGTGATGACGGGAACAAGGTAGATGTACACACTTGTCTTTACCGCTCCGAGAACTTTGACAGCAAAGTTCCACGTCACAAAACACATGGCGGATGCGCCAAGACCTAAGAACAAAAGATTAAAGAAGAAGACAGGTTCAAAAATCCTTTGCCAGTTCAGACATGACTCGAATAATAGTGCTGGGAGCATAAAGAGGATTCCGAATCCGAAAATCTTTCGTGTGACGAATATTGTCGGAAAGCCGAACTTTCCGATTTCTCTCATAAGGATTGAATACAAAGCCCAAACGGCAGCGGCAGATATGGCCAACAAATCTCCTTTTGGATTGACCGCCATCGTCCCTCCGGAAAAACTTAGCAAATAGATCCCGACAATCGCCAGGCAAAAACCGACGAAGAAAGCTGCTGAAGGTAATTTTTCTTTTAGCAGGACACACGAAAAAATGGCAGTAAAAAACGGCGAGACGGACATGATGACACCGACGCTGCTTGCCTGCGTGTAGGTAAGAGCGATGTTCTCCAGTAGGTAATAGAGACAAATTCCGAAAAAACCCGCCGAAGCCAAATAAACATTCTGTCTTTGTGTCAATTGGCAAGTACTTTTAGCGGACAGAAAATACAAAGCAGCGAAGCCGATGCAAAAACGAATGAGCAAAATTTGCACAGGCGTAAAACCTTGCAGAAGCACCTTGGTGGATACGAACGTCGTTCCCCAACAAAGGATCGTTAGGAAAGCCGCTAGATGAGCGGTTGTATTTGAGTTAGTCGGAGTCATTGGAAGAAGGCGCCTTCTTTAGAAAAACATTCTGGTAACTACCTGGCGTTAATCCTGTTAGCCGGTTAAATACGTTTGAGAAATGCGCTTGATCTGCAAAGCCGCTTTTTAGTGCCGCGCGTGATGGAGGTATGCCTTGTTTAAGAAAGGTTTGCGCTTCTTTGACCCGAATGCTCATGAGGTAGCTATGAGGCGTAAGACCTAACTGCTTGCTGAAAGAGCGGATTAAGGAGGACTTGCTGACAGAGACTCTTTGGCAAATGTCATCTAAGGTTATTGTCTCTGAAGCGTGTGACTCAAGGTATTCGCAAGCCTCCTTAATTTGAGAGGATCTGAGAGGCCGCGATTGCAAGGAGGTGTGGGCATACTTTCCGAATAACCTTGAGAAGAGGACATAGAACAACTCTTCTTTCCTGAGTTCATCGGAACGCTGCATGATGAGCCTGTGCAGTTCCAAGAAAGCATTGCCGGCGGATTCGTCAGAAAAAACCGTTGGTTTGAATTGCGGAAGACAACTCTCACCGGTTAGTTCCATTGAAATTTCTTCCATTCGCTTCTTAAGAATATTGAATCCCAGGTAATGCAGGAACGGTGCTCGAGACGTCGAGACACATTCATGGTTGTCACGAGGATTGAAAATTAAGAGATTGCCAGGAAAGACTTGAAGGTTAAGCCCGTTGCAAAGGAGCTCCCGCTCATCGGAAACTACGAAACCCAAGACGTAGTAGTCGTGGAAGTGCCTAGGGAAAGGCTGAGCATAGCCCTGAAGGCAGAATGCTTCCAACCCGAGCACTTCGTCATGTCTGATGGTTCGTGAGAAGGTTTCCATATAGTGGTTCTTTTGTTTTTTCTAACTATCTCAAAAACGGTGGCGGTAGGCTTGTAAAAAATTGCCATTTTTTAGGCGACAAGAAATCGTATCTTCTAAAACGAATGGAGAATGTTTTCAGAACATAATGTTTTGTATTCGAACGAAGAAAATTTTAGGGTGAAGTGATGCTTAGACGCCAGTTAATTCTTGGAATCTCTTCCGGTTTACTTGTCAGCCAAGGGGTTCGGGCGAAAACCGTTTCTGATTTGGTCGTTCCTAAAGAAAGAAAACTTCAGTTAAATGCAAAGCCTTATTATCAACTGATAGAAATTAAGGGTACAGCCTTTGAACGCGGAAAACGCTACGGATCATCGGCCTCCGGAGCGATTAAGAGAAATATTGACTTTTATTCCTCCGCGTTCGAAAAATCCGCGAATATTGATTGGCCGAAGGCACAGAAACTCGCCATGAAGTTTCTTCCTGTGATTGAGAAGTATTGCCCTTCATATGTTGAGGAAATGAAAGGCATTGCTGAGGGCGCGGGAAGAAGCTTTGAAGACATCCTGACTTTGAATTGCAGAAGCGAGGTGCTTTTTGCCAAGGCAGATGCTTGTTCCTGCATTATTATTCCGGAAGGACGAGGCAAGAACGGTCATGTCTTTATGGGACAAACTTGGGATTGGATGGCAAGCGCCAGACAAAATTCTGTGGTTCTTAAGGTCCATCAAGAAGGTGAGCCTAGCATTCTCATGATTTGTGAGGCAGGCATGGTCGGAGGAAAGGGACTGAATTCGGAAGGTATTTCTATTTGCCTTAATGCAACTTCGGTCGGAAAAGGGAAAATCGGCGTTCCGCTTCACCTAATGATGAGGAAAGTTCTGGATTCCAGCCTGGCAACAGAAGCAATTAAAGCGGTTTCTATGCTTCCGAGAGCCGGTTCCGGTGCTTTTAATATCGCGACTCGCAGTGGATTTGAGATGGTGATTGAATTCTCTCCTGATCAATTTGATGTCATCATGAGTCAGGGGGAACCTTTAATCCATACGAATCATTATCTTTCTCCTCTCATCGCACCTCAGGATAAAGCCAAAAGTTTTATTCCTTCGACGTTTACACGCTACAACACCATGGAAAAATGGTTAAAGAAACACGGCGGAAGGATCGGAGAGAAGGAGATTTTCAAACTTCTAAGCAATCACGACAACTATCCGGAGTCGATTTGTTATCACGAAGATCCTCGAATCAGCGGAGAACGTTATTGTTCTGTTTATGCCATGGTGATGGACGTGACGGCCGGAAAACTTTGGGT
>OGEO01000599.1_pt1 | contig 31822 bp, 28 predicted proteins | sample 1570661 | NCBI WGS metagenome assembly OGEO01 (sample SAMEA2582142, study PRJEB24529) | metagenome | biome: Human gut stool | place: China | collected 2011
AATAAGAAAGAACATAAAAGGAACCTGCTGAGTTTGGTCCGGCGACGAAACCATTGCACCGAAGGGCTTTCGTAACATGGATCCGTGAACAGTATATAGTAGTTTTTGGAAATAGGTTTATAGAAAATTTTCTTTTCTTTTCCGTTAAAAACTGTTATACTAGTTAGCAAATGGTGAAAGGATGGTGGCTGTTTGTGATTATTCAGTTAGGACTGACACTTGTGATCCCTCTCCTTGCATGTCTGTATTTTTGTTATTGGCTTTGTGAACATAAAGGTGTAGGCAGCTGGGTTTATATCATCGGCTTGGTCTTTGGGATCGGAGCCGGCATTATGACCTGGTATAAGCTGTATTTGCGTGCGAAAAAGCATAATAATAAAAAGAAGGACAAGAAACCATTCGGATTTAATGATCATGTTTAATGATGGCATGAATTGTTATCATTAAGAAAGGGAAGGTGAGAGAATGAGAAGTGTATCTCCTGCGGTAAAGCAGGAAACGATGCGGATTGCATCTGGAACTGCCATTGGTGTTGTACTGATGTGGGTTGTATTTTTCTTTCTTCATCAGGCGAATCCGGAAAAGATACCGTTTGATTATACGGTATTTCTTGCCGGCATTGGCGGTTTTATTTTTGCAGCTGGAAATTTCTTTTTGATGGGACTTACCGTTCAGAAGGTAGCTGCAGAGACAGACGAAGGCAGAGCGCGTCAGCGCATGCAGGTTAGTCAGCGTCAAAGAACGCTTTTAATGCTTGCGTGGGGTGTTGTAGCGCTTGCAGCTCCGTGTTTTAATGGGGCAGCCGGAATTATTCCGCTTCTGTTTCCTAGTATGGTAATAAAAATTTATTATCTTACAATTGGAAAAGCTAAGCTTGCGCAGGAAAAAAAGGACAGCCAGTCAGCTGATCCCACAGCTGGGAAAGGAAGTGAACAGTAAACAATGGATTTTGACATTTCAGGAGCTCAGGTGTTTTTTACGATTCCGACGAACATTCCTATTCTGGGTGATCTTCAGATCAGTGAGACTATGGTGGTCAGCTGGATTGTCATGGCAGTTATTGCAGTGCTTTGCCTGTGGCTGACACATGACTTAAAAGTAACAAACATCTCAAAGCGTCAGGCAGTGGCTGAGTTTCTGGTAGAAAAGGCGAACAACTTTGTGCGCGGCAATACGGGTGGCTATAAGTTTGACTACATGATTCCGTTTATCGCAGCGTTGTTTACCACAAGTGTATTTTCAAATCTGATCAGTCTTCTTGGTCTTCGAAGCCCAACGGCAGATCTGTCAACAGAAGCAGCATGGGCAGTGGTTGTATTTATTATGATCACGGCAAAGAAGATCCAGACTAACAAGCTTGGCGGATATTTAAAGGGCTTTACACAGCCAATTCCAGTTATGACGCCGTTTAACATTTTGTCTGAGCTGGCAACACCAGTCAGCATGGCATGCCGTCATTTTGGAAATATTCTGTCTGGTGTCGTTATTGATGGTTTGATTTACGCAGCGCTTGCAACTGCAACAAAGGCGCTGTTTGGTCTGATTCCAGGCGCAGTAGGAAGTGTGCTTGGAACAATTCCGTTTTTGTCGGTGGGTCTTCCGGCAATTACATCTTTATATTTTGACTGGTTCTCAGGTGTTATGCAGGCATTCATTTTCTGTATGCTGACGATTATGTATATCGCAAACGCCGCAGAAGAGGGCTAATAAAACAAAAAAGATTTTTCTAACAGGAGGAAAAAAAAATGGATTTTACAGTATTGGCTAAAGGTATTGCTCTTGCAGGTTGTGCAATTGGTGCAGGCTGCTCTTTGATCGCAGGTATCGGACCTGGTATTGGTGAAGGTAACGCAGTAGCAAAGGCACTTGAGGCAATTGGACGTCAGCCAGAGTGCAAGGGTGATGTTACAACTACCATGCTTCTTGGTTGTGCCGTTGCAGAGACTACCGGTATTTATGGTTTCGTTACCGGTCTTCTTTTGATCTTTGTTGCACCTGGTATGTTCATGAATTTCTTGGGCTAATCCGGGTCGAAAAGTTACAAGCTGATCATGCTTGCATGAGGAAGCTTGTGACCTTGAGACCCGCAAAAACATGAGAATGCAGCGATTTTCGAAGAAAATCAGCGAATTCGAATGTTTTTAGAATTGCGAGAGCTGCAAAGCAGCGGAGCAATTCGTGGGTATTATTAAGTATATAAAAGACATATTTGGATTCTAACACAAAATGTGCTAGAACCAAAGAAAGGCATGGTTGACACATGAAGGAAGTACAGGAACTGGTAGGAATTGTGCCGTGGACATTCGTTGCACAGATCTGTAATTTGTTTCTGACTGTTTTTCTGGTGAAAAAGTTCCTTTTTGACCGTATTAACAAGGTAGTGGAAGAGAGAAAGCAGATGGCAGACTCCCAGATCGCAGATGCGACAAAGGCCAAGGAAGAGGCGAAGACGATGCGCGATCAATACGAGGCAAGCATTTCAAACGCAAAGGATGAGGCAAGACAGATAATTTCCGATGCTCAAAAGAGTGCTACCGAGAGAGGTGAGGCGATTGTTGCTGACGCAAAGAAGGAAGCAGTTGCCATCAAGGAAAAGGCATCTGCTGATATCGCCAAGGAGCGCACTGCTGCATTCCAGCAGATGAAGTCCGAGATCGGTGATATTGCCGTATCCATTGCCGGAAAGGTGATTGAAAAGGAAGTAAAGGAAGCAGATCATCAGAAACTGATTGATGAGTTTATTTCAGATGTAGGTGAGGCATCATGACAAAAACCGGAAAGCTATATGGAGACAGTCTGTATGAGTTAGCGCTTGAAAAGGATGTTGAGCAGCGCACATACAGCAAAGAGCTGCTTGATGAGCTTCGCGTTGTAAAGAGTCTTTTTGATGAAAATCCAGATTATATTAGGCTGCTTCAGGAGCCATCTGTTCCAAGAAAAACAAGACTTGGACTTATTGATAAGGCATTTGGCGCGCAGGCTGATGAGTATCTTGTAAATTTTTTAAAGCTTTTATGCGAAGAAGAACTTTTATCCGAGTTTTCAGGATGTGAGCAAGAATACAGGCAGCGCTTCCAGAAAGATCACAATATCGCCGAGGCACATGTTGTCAGTGCAGTGACCTTGAGCAGTCAGCAAAAGGCGGCACTTAAGGCGAAGCTTGAAGAGGTCTGGAAGAAGGAAATCATATTGGTTACAAAGACCGATCCAAACCTTATGGGCGGTTTGAAAGTTGAAATAGAAGGACGGCAGCTGGACGGAAGCGTCCGCGGCCGATTGGAGAGACTGCATAAGCTGATTGAGCAGTAAAAAAGCATATGCAGAAGTGAGGACGAACGAATGAATCTGAAACCAGAAGAAATCTCTAAGGTTATTCGAAGCCAGATTAAATATTATTCGAATGCCTTGGAGCAAAGTGAGATTGGCACCGTTTTGACAGTCGGCGACGGCATTGTGCGTGCCAGCGGATTATCAAACTGCATGGCAGGTGAGCTGCTTGCATTTGAAAATGGTGCATATGGTCTGGCTCAGAACCTTGAAGAAAACCGTGTATCTATTGTGCTTTTAGGCACAGATGACGGTATCAGCGAGGGTCAGACTGTAAAGAGAACTGGAAAGGTAGTGTCTGTGCCGGTAGGCGATGCACTGCTTGGACGTGTTGTAGATGCACTTGGACAGCCAATTGACGGCAAAGGACCAGTAACAGCAAGCGAGTACCGTCCAATTGAGCGTCAGGCACCGGGTATCTGTGACCGTCAGCCAGTTAAGGAGCCGCTTCAGACAGGAATTAAGGCAATCGATTCCATGATTCCGATTGGAAGAGGACAAAGAGAGCTTATTATCGGAGACCGTCAGACTGGTAAGACTGCGATCGCCGTTGATACGATTATTAACCAGAAAGGCAAGGGCGTTATCTGTATTTACGTTGCAATTGGACAGAAGCGTTCTTCTGTTGCATCAATTGTATCCGAACTGGAGAAAAATGGTGCGATGGAGTATAGTATCGTTGTTGCAGCAACGGCATCCGATGCAAATGCATTAAAATATATTGCGCCATATTCAGGCTGCAGTATGGGTGAGTATTTCATGGAAAATGGACGTCACGTGCTGATCATCTATGATGATTTAAGTAAGCATGCAGAGTCTTACCGTGCACTTTCTTTGCTGATCCGTCGTCCACCGGGCCGTGAGGCTTATCCTGGCGACGTTTTCTACCTGCATTCACGTCTGCTTGAGCGTGCATCTAAACTGTCAAATGAGCTGGGTGGTGGTTCCCTTACTGCGCTTCCGATCATTGAGACACAGGCAGGTGATGTATCTGCTTATATTCCGACAAACGTTATTTCCATCACAGACGGACAGATCTTTTTGGAGACAGAGCTTTTCCACTCAGGTATTCGCCCGGCTGTAAACCCTGGTATCTCTGTATCACGAGTAGGTGGAAATGCACAGATTAAGGCGATGAAGAAGGTTGCCGGAACATTAAAGCTTATTTATTCACAGTATCGAGAGCTGCAAAGCTTCGCACAGTTTGGCTCCGATTTGGATGCTGATACAAAGGCGAGACTTGCAAAGGGCGAGCGTATCGTGGAAATTTTAAAGCAGCCTCAAAATTCTCCGCTTCCTGTTGAAAAGCAGGTTGCTATTATTTACGCCGTAGTTAACGATCTGTTAGCAGACGTTCCAGTAGAGCGTATTCACGAATTTGAGACAGGCTTAAACAATGAGCTTGATATTGATCGTGAAGGAAAAGCAGCGATGGAAGAGATACGACGCACTGGCGTACTTGGCGATGAGGCAAAGAGCCAGCTGGAGCATTGCATCAACAATTATAAGGCGAAGTTCTTACAGTAATATTAAAGGAGAGTTTGTATGGCTGGAAATCAGAAAGCAATCAAACTGAGAATCAAGAGCGTACAGAGTACGATGCAGATCTGTAAGGCAATGGAGCTGGTGGCAGCATCAAGGCTTCACAAGGCAATGGAGCGTGCTGAGAACAGCCGTCCATATTTTGAGGCACTTCAGGGCACACTGGCTCAGATCGCAGCTGAAAATATCGATATGATGTCCATCTACACGAAGGAACCGCAAAATGATGACTGGTGTTTCATCGTAATCGCAGGTGACAGAGGTTTTGCAGGCGGTTATAACAACAATTTGTTCCGCCTTGTCGAAGAACAGATGGAAGGTCATGAAGCGTGTGTGCTTCCGATAGGAAAGAAGGCATTGGAGCATTTTTCAAACCGCAAGGTTCCTGTCGTCTCAGATTCATTTACAGAGGCAGGTGATATTTCGGTGGCGGACTGCTTTGAGATCGCACGTTTGATATGCCATGGCTATAAGGAAGGCGGTTTTGGTCATGTGGCGATTGTTTACACGAATTTTGTAAACATGATGGTGCAGGAACCAAAATTTATTCCAATTTTGCCGCTGCCGGATATGAAGTCACTGCTTCCAAAGGATGCACCTGAGGCAAAGAAGCATCAGATTATTTACGAGCCGAACAGTGAGGCAGTATTTAATGCCATCGTGCCGGAATATCTGGCAGGACTGATCTATGGAGCCATGAGTGAATCTGTGGCCAGTGAGCTTGCCTCCCGCCGAATGATGATGGATGCAGCGACAAAGAATGCGCAGGAGATGATTGATAAGCTTAATCTCCATTATAATCGTGTTCGTCAGGCTGGTATTACGCAGGAGATTACAGAGATTGTTGCAGGCTCGGAGAGCTGATGAAAGGTGAATATATGAGTGAAAGACATGTTGGCAAGGTAATTCAGGTAATGGGTCCTGTTCTGGATATTCGTTTTCAGGAAGGACAGCTTCCGGAATTGCTTAATGCCATTGAGATTGAAAATCAGGGCAGCCGCGTCATTGCAGAGGTTGCCCAGCAGATCGGTGACGATGTTGTGCGCTGCATTGCGATGAACTCTACTGATGGTATGGTTCGTGGCGTGGATGCAGTTGACACAGGTGCACCGATCAGCGTTCCAGTCGGCGATGCATGCCTTGGAAGAGTATTTAATCTTCTGGGCGATCCGGTAGATAAAAAGCCGGCACCAGAAAATGCAGAGCGCTGGAGCATTCACAGACAGGCACCGTCCTATGAGGAGCAGATGCCTACGACCGAGATTCTTGAGACAGGTATTAAGGTTGTTGACTTGATTTGTCCTTACGCAAAGGGTGGAAAGATCGGTCTGTTTGGTGGTGCAGGTGTAGGAAAGACAGTATTGATTATGGAGCTGATTCATAATGTAGCGACTGCTCACGGCGGTACTTCTGTATTTACAGGAGTTGGTGAGCGTACACGTGAGGGAAATGACCTTTACGGTGAAATGCAGGAGAGCGGCGTTATCGAAAAGACTGCCTTAGTATATGGACAGATGAATGAGCCGCCGGGTGCACGTATGAGAGTTGCGCTGTCAGGTCTTACAATGGCAGAGTATTTCCGTGATGTGAAGAATCAGGACGTGCTGCTGTTTATTGATAACATTTTCCGTTTTACACAGGCTGGTTCCGAGGTATCTGCACTTTTGGGACGTATGCCGTCAGCAGTAGGTTATCAGCCGACACTAGCTTCCGAGATGGGTGCACTTCAGGAGCGAATCACTTCTACGAAGAAGGGTTCTATTACTTCTGTTCAGGCTGTATATGTGCCTGCCGATGACCTTACTGACCCGGCTCCGGCAACTACATTTACACATCTGGATGCGACAACGGTTCTTTCCCGTGATATCGCAAGTCAGGGTATTTATCCGGCTGTTGATCCTCTGGAATCTACAAGCCGTATTCTGACACCTGATATGGTAGGTCAGGAGCACTATGAGGTAGCAAGAGCTGTTCAGCAGATCTTGCAGCGCTATCAGGAGCTGCAGGATATCATCGCCATCATGGGTATGGATGAGCTTGCAGAGGAAGATAAGCTGGCTGTAAACCGTGCGCGTAAGGTGCAGCGTTTCATGTCACAAAGTTTTTCTGTTGCAGAGCAGTTTACAGGTATGCCGGGACAATATGTTCCGCTTAAGGAGACTATTCGTGGTTTCCGTATGATTATTGACGGTGAGTGCGATGATATCCCGGAGAGCTGCTTCCTCTTTGCAGGAACTATTGACGAAGTATTTGAAAAGGCTGGAAAGGCAGGAACTGTATGAACACATTCCATTTGCGCATAGTGACGATGGACGGAAAAGTGTTTGATGATCAGGCATCTCAGATTTTTCTGCGAACAATTGATGGTGATGTTGCGATCCGAGCAGGTCATATCAATTACTGCAGCGGAATCGGCATGGGTCAGGCTCATGTGACGCTCGCAGATGGTCATGAGCGATATGCTGCCTGCATTGGCGGCATGGTGTCGATGTTAAATGGCGAGTGCCAGGTAGCAGCGACAACCTGGGAATGGAAGGAAGAGATTGATGAGGAGCGCGCAAAGAAAGCAAAAGAACGAGCTGAGGAGCGCCTGAATCAGAAAAATCTTTCAGACAGAGAACAAAGAATTGCCGAGGCAAAGCTTCGCAGAGCACTAGTCCGGCTTCATGTAACAAACGAAGAATAAAAAATCCCTCGTCTGGCATTGATGTGCCAGGCGGGGGATTTTTTTGTGCGGCCCGTTAGGTTACGAGACTTACTTCGAGAAAATCATAGCGAATAATTGTTTCGCATTCGGAATATTTCCCTTGTACATCGACATCGCCTTGTAGATACGTCCGGCAAGTGCCATGCCAAGAAGAGAGGTAATAACCACGACTGCGAGGGAACCACAGGCCTTGGCAATGGAAATTGAGCCAAGAAGCAGGTGGCTTGGGGAAACAAGGATTGATGTAAATGGAATCCAGTCGAGGATGCCGACAGAACCCATCGAATCAAAGTTTCCGGAGAAGCTGCCCGTACCGAGTGTTGCAAAGAAGCTAAGCAGCAGGACAATAACGAAGATACCGTTTGTCATGCTTAGGTCTTCCTGCTTGGAAGCGATTGCACCGCCAATTGAGGCGATTGCAAGGTAGAGAAGCAGGCCAGCTGCTAAGTAGAGTAAGAAAAATAGGATGTTGACCGGTGTAAAGATGCTTGAGAGCAGTCCCATATGACCAAACATCTGGATGAGCGGCATGGTGGTATATGGATTGATTGTTTTTACTGCCCAGATACCGGCTGCAAAGCCGCCCCACAGTCCGATTACCCACAGTGCAATTTGAATGACACAGGTAAATGCCTGTGCAAGTACTTTTCCGATGACCATTGCCTCTGGCTTTACAGATACAAGCATCGTATCCATAAGCTTAGAGGATTTTTCTAGTACAACACAGTTTGCGGTGCCCTGTCCATAAAACAGGATCAAGAAATACAGAAGCATGATGTTTACATATGGAAGCATGTAACCTAAGACGTTTTTAACGGTAGCATCTGCATTCTGCTCGGAGTTGGCATCGTCGCCGCTTACAAGTGTGTCTGTGCCGTTCTGGCTCTCATAATAGGAATATTTATAGCTGATGCCGCCCAGAGCCGTGAGATCACTGATCGATGCCCCTGATTTGGCTACGGCAAAGACGGAGAACATCTGGCTTAAAAAGTCGCTGTAGTCATCGGCATCGTCCATGGAGAGGGCAGATGCTTCTGGCAGGATTACGCTTGTGTGAAAGCCATCCTCGTCGGAGGTGACAACGACAACCAGTGCATTGCCAGTATCAGTTTCGGCAGCGGCGAGTGCATCCTCGTCGGTGTCAAAGCTGTGATAGGAAATGGAAGCGAAGGTTTCGTTGCCGGATGATTTTGCAATCATATTGAAAACGGAAAAGTCGAATGCATTTCCATCGGTTAGGTCAGCTGTATATACGTCGGAAATGACGGCACTTGGTGTGTCACTTTTTTGAGTGAATTCCAAGAAAGACATAATTCCGAGCGGGAGCGCAAAGCATAACAGCATGACAATAAGTGTCGCCGTCTTCCAGCCCTTTGTGAGGCGGTGGCGTACAGTAAAGCCAAAGACCTTCTTTAGTCCGTTCAAAAAGGATTTCATAATGTAGCGCCCTCCTTTTTTCTATTTTTAAAAATTTGAAACAGCTGAGAAATTCCCATGTGGCTGCCGCGGTACAGCAAAAGATCGCGGTATACCTTTGCACAGAATATGCTCAGTGCAACAAGAATGATTGCCTGAATAACCCAAGAAAGAATCAGGACAATCAGTGAAATATTTCCGCACACATACGAAACTGGTGCGCAGAATACGCTGATGACCGGGCAAAGGGAAAGCACGGCTGCGGCAACTGCGTTGCTGGAGATAATCGGTGTGAAGCAGGATACGATGTAACCAACCATAATAAGGAGCGTTACAATCATGATCGCTGGCTCAGACTGTTCCATTGTATTGCAGCAGGTTCCGATCAGACCGGACAGAACTGCATAGGTCGCAAATGCGAGAAGCAGTGAGATCAGTGCAATTACAATGGTGCCCCAGTTTAGATTCAGCTGTGAGAGATCAATGCCCATCTGAGAAAGTGTGGTGCTAAGACTTGCCATCTGAAGATACTCGACACTGATTTCATAGGAAAGAACAAATCCGATTGCCATCATCGCGATCATGATTAACACATAGGTCATGACAGCCAGAATCTTTCCAAGTAAAAGTGCGAGTGGGGAAACGCTTACCATCAGCAGTTCAATCAGCTTGGAATCCTTTTCGGTGACGATGCAGCGAATGATAAAGCTTGCAGAAAGCAGACACAAGATCATAACTACGATCGAATAGCCGTACTGGATGGCAAAGTTGGCATCAAAGCCAATACTTTCTGTGCCATTTTTCTGATCAAGGTAGTCAGCGGCGCTCATGCTGTCCACATCGTAGGAATTTTGTGCGGACAGGCCAAGTGAAGCAAATCGCTCCGATGTCATCTGGGAGGAAATCGCGGTCAGAAGTGATTCCAGATCCTCTGTTTTGATGGAGCTGTTTTCTGCGATATGGCTCTCTACGGTGCAGGAACCGCTCTTATCTGGTGCGCTGATATAAACGTAGACATCAGCGTCGCCTAAATGATCGGCATAGGAAGTTTTGTCAAACTCAGCGGTTTCAAATGAAACAGATGAAAAAGCAGCATTTTGAGCCGTCAATGCATCAAAATCAAGTTCGGTTCCACTCTCATTTGTCACATAAGCTGTTTGAATTGGGCTGATTGAAACACTATTTCCGGTAAGGTTTTGAAGCGGAAGTGAAATAAGCGCCATTACAAATAAAATCACCATAGAAACAATATTTGATTTGCTTTTCATGGTCTGACTAAGTGTAAATGAATATACGCTTTTCAGTCCACGAAGATTGTCATTATTCTTCATGTGCCTCACCTACCTTACTTACAAAGATCTCATGCAGAGACGGTTCGCGAAGATTAAAGGTAACGATTGTGATTCCTGCCTGAATAAGTGTGCCAAGCAGTGCATTTGCCTGCGCTTCACCAGTTACCTTTAAATGATATTCGCCTGCTAACTCAGAGAGAATCGAAATACCGGCATCATGGATATATGAGGTGATATCGGATTCTGTCTTTAGAAACAGGTGAACACGTCCATAACTTTTCTTGATCGTATTTAAGTTACCAGAAAGAATCGTTTTACTGTGATCAAGTATTGTCAGGTCAGTACAAAACTCCTCAATGGTGGACATTTGATGGTCAGACATAATCAGATATTTGCCCTTATTGATCTGCTCGTGAATGATATCCTTAAACAAATCAGTATTGACAGGATCAAGACCAGAAAGCGGCTCGTCAAGAATAAGAAGCTCCGGGTCAGAAATAAGAGCTGCAATCATCTGAATTTTTTGCTGATTTCCTTTTGAAAGCTGATCAGCTGTCTTTGGTGCAATGCGCTTTTTTCTCTGATTACCGCTTCCAAATAAGCCTTTTTTCTTTGGTGAAGCTTCCTCATGCATGCGCGCCTTTTTTGCCTGAATATCAGCATATTCCTGCGGATAAAGATATTCAATAATATCAAAGCGCTCTGCCCAGTAGTGGATGCGCTTTTTTGCCTCAGAAGCTGATACACCGCGCAGGGCGGCAAAATACATAAGCTGATCCATAATAGTATATTTAGGATACAAACCGCGCTCCTCTGCAAGATATCCTACATTGCAGGTATTTATATCAAGCGGCTTTCCATTCCATGTGACAGTTCCGCTGTCGCGTGAAAGCATGCCAAGCATCATGCGGATGGAAGTCGTTTTTCCGGCTCCATTTGTTCCAAGAAGTGCATAGACACCCGGACGGTTCATCTCAAAGCTTAAGTGATCAACAACGGTCCGCGTTCCGTATTTTTTTGAAAGATCTTGTACAACTAAACTCATAATTCCTCCTCTTAAACTCATGTATTTAATTTTTCAGTGGGTAATGCCATAATAGCACACAAAATGGAGCAAGAAAGGAAATAGCAAAATTGAGGTATATTTTTGTAATCGTTGAGTCATTTATGGCATAGCCCTAAGGTGAATGGCTTTCGTAACATAGCTCTGTGAATCGTAACAGTAAAGTTATGTGTGTAGTCGAAATCCGACATTATAATTGCTGTACATGCTCGCAAAGTTATGCTATACTGAGAAAATAAAAAGCAATCCATGTGATGCAAAAATGTTGAAGGAGGAGCATTATGTTTGGCAGGCTTTTGTCATTTGAACCAGATGCCACAGGCGTAACGGTAAAGTTTGAACATAAAGAGGGAAGAATTTCATTTATTACAGACCGCATTGTACGAGTATATAGCTCGATGGAAGAAAAGCACAGACCATCAAGGGCAGTTGTGCAGGAACCAAAGAAGGTTGATTTTCAGGCGCGTCAGCAAAAAGAGTTTATTACAATTAAAACAAAGAAGCTTCTTGTTCGTGTCAGAGATGAGTTTCAGGTTGATTTTCTGACACCAGATGGCCGAATGATTTCAGAGCAGAGTGTGCGCTCAGAGAATACGCAGACCATCACAAAAGAGCAGGCAGAGCTTTTGGCAAAAGAGGGACATTCTCTTCCAAAAGAAAAAGAAGCGCATAAATTTGAAGTTGTGCGTATGCTTCATCCAAAGGAGCATATCTACGGACTTGGCGATAAGACGGGCTTTCTTGATAAAAGAGGCTATGCTTATGAAATGTGGAATAGCGATATTCCGGATACGCATGCAGACTTTTTCCCAAGTCTTTATAAGTCTGTTCCGTTTTTTATTTCAATGCGTCCTCATTTTACATATGGAATTTTTCTTGACAATACGTCAAAGTCCTATTTTGATATGGGAAAGGAAGATGCAGAGAGCTATTATTTTGCAGCAGACGGCGGCGATTTAGACTACTATTTTATCGCAGGCGAGACGATGCGCGATATCGTAGGTGCCTACACAGGGCTGACAGGACGCACCGCCCTTCCGCAGAAGTGGACGCTTGGATATCATCAGTCACGCTGGGGATATATTACTGAGGACGATATCATGGATGTTGCAGAAAAGATGCGTCAATGCCGCATTCCATGCGATTCCATTCATTTTGATATCGACTACATGGATTCCTTCAAGGTATTTACTTGGAACAAAAAGAACTATAAGGACCCGAAAAAGACCTTACAGAAACTGACTGAAATGGGCTACAAGCCAGTTACGATCATTGATCCGGGTGTCAAAAAGGAAGATGGCTACAGTGTTTACGAGGAAGGAATTAAGAACGGCTATTTTGCATTCTCAGCAGAGAACGAGCTTTATGTAAACGAGGTATGGCCAGGCGATTCTGTTTTCCCAAGCTTTACTAATCCAAAGGTGCGCAGCTGGTGGGCAGACAAGCAGAAATTTTTAATTGATATGGGTGTTCGCGGTGTGTGGAACGACATGAATGAGCCAGCGAGCTTTAAAGGTCCACTGCCTGATGATGTACAATTTGCAGATGAGGACGATACAGCAATTCTTCATAAGGATGCACATAACATCTATGGTCACTGTATGGCAATGGCAACAAAGGATGGATGGTTAAAATATGATGGCCGCAGACCATTTATAATCACACGTGCAGCCTATGCCGGAACGCAGCGTTATTCTCTTGTTTGGACGGGAGACAATCAGAGTATCTGGGCACATTTACAGATGGCAATTCCGCAGCTTTGTAATCTTGGCCTTTCCGGATTTTCCTATGCAGGAACAGATGTCGGAGGCTTTGGTGCAGATACAACAAAGGAACTATTGGCTCGTTGGGTTCAGGTGGGATGTTTATCACCGTTTTTTAGAAACCATAGTGCACAGGGCACGAGAAGACAGGAGCCGTGGCAGTTTGATAAGGAGCTTTTAGAGATTTACCGCAAGTACGTAGAGCTTCGTTATCGTCTGCTTCCATATATCTACGACTGCTTCTTTGAAAGTGAGCAGACAGGTCTTCCGATTATGCGTCCTCTTATGTTAAATTTTGAAAAGGATGCAGAAACTTACGAAATAAATGATGAGTTTATGGTAGGTGAGTGGCTGCTTGCTGCTCCAGTTGTAACACAGGGAACAACTATGCGTCTTGTCTATCTGCCAGAGGGTGCGATGTGGTACGATTTCTGGACGGGAGAAAAGTACAAAGGCGGTCAGTATATCACAAAGAAAGCGCCACTCGATACTATGCCTTTATTTGTTCGCGCAGGTGCAGTCCTTCCGATCTATCCTTTAATGCAGTATGTTGGTGAAAAGGAAGTGGAAGACTTGACACTTGCGGTTTACCCAGGCATTGGAAATTATATTCATTATCAGGACGATGGTGAGAGCTTCGCCTATAAAAAAGGTGGCTACAATGCATATGTATTCTCACAAAATAATGGTCGTCTGCAGATTAAAGATGCAGTAAAGAATTACGAAAAGCCATATAAGGGCTTCTATGTTAAGATCTGCCGTGATGGTGTGACGGCTCTGTCCGACGTGTCAGGTGAGTATCTGAAACACGAAGAGTGATCTTGCTAACATTGTAAAGTAAATGCCCCACGAGGTAGAAAAACCTTGTGGGGCATTATTTGTAGTGGGCGTTGAGGTGAACTGCTTTACGAGGGGCGCCCGTGCAAAGCGCCCTCCAATAAACTATCGGGTAGCCAATAGTGATAAGCCACAGCTTTCTTTTTTATTTTTTTGAAAAAATCGTGCAATTTGTTCTTGACATCTAATTGAGGTTTGAGTATACTAATTGTCGATAGGAAATGATAAATGTTATCAAGAACTATGGAAGATCTATTTTATGAGGTCATGTAGGTGGATTTTCCAGGTATACTATAAGAAAGAGAGGTATGTGCTATGCCATTATCTATGGCTCCAGAGGGCAAGGAGAGTGTAATCCGTAAAATAGGCGGCAAGGAAGAGACCAGACTGTTTTTAGAAAGACTGGGCTTTGTTGTTGGTGCTATTGTTACTGTTGTCTCTGAGATTCAGGGAAATCTGATTGTCAATGTAAAGGACTCAAGAGTTGCGATTGGCAAGGACATGGCCAGCAAAATCTTAGTTTCCTGAGAGGAGAAATTTTGTGAGCCTAAGTGAAGCTTTGGATCACGGAAAGGGGTATCGATATGAAAACACTGAAAGATGTAAGCATTGGCCAGACAGTAAAGGTTAAGAAGCTGACTGGCGAGGGTCCGGTAAAGCGCCGTATCATGGATATGGGAATTACCAAGGGCGTTGAGATCTACGTAAGAAAGGTAGCTCCGCTTGGTGATCCGGTAGAGGTAACCGTAAGAGGATATGAGTTATCACTGCGTAAGGCTGACGCTGAGATAATCGAAGTCGAGTAACTATTTTTTTTACCCATGGGTTAGCTAGTTCTAATTTTAATAAGGGCTAACGATTCAAGATAAGGGTGAACAAAACAAAATAAGCCTAGACCAAATAAAATAAGTCGAGGCAAAACAAAGTAAGCATTAAAAAAGGTGAGAAAACAGGAGGTTTGTAATGTCAATTAAGATTGCATTAGCAGGTAATCCCAACTGTGGTAAAACAACACTTTTTAACGCACTTACCGGTTCTAATCAGTTTGTAGGAAACTGGCCGGGCGTTACAGTTGAGAAGAAGGAAGGTAAGCTTAAGTGGGACAAGGAAGTTACCATCATGGACCTTCCAGGTATTTATTCTTTATCCCCATATACACTTGAGGAAGTAGTAGCAAGAAACTATCTGATCACAGATAGACCAGATGCGATTTTAAATATCGTAGATGGTACCAATATTGAGAGAAACCTGTATCTGTCCACACAGATCATGGAGCTGGGTATTCCAGTTGTTATGGCAATCAATATGATGGATCTGGTTCGAAAGAGCGGAGATAAGATCAATGTTGATAAGCTCTCTAAGAAGCTTGGCTGCCCAGTTGTAGAGATTTCTGCATTGAAGGGTGACGGAATCAAGGAAGCAGCAAACAAGGCTGTTGAGCTTGCAAAGAAGAAGGCATTGACAAAGCCGGTACACGAGTTCTCAAAGGATGCTGAGGAGATCATTGCAGCAGTTGAGAGTAAGCTTACTGGTATCAAGGATGAGCAGAAGAGATTCTTCGCAATCAAGCTTCTTGAGAAGGATGATAAGATTGCAGCTCAGATGAAGTCCGTTCCAGATGTTTCTGATGAGATCAGACGCATGGAGGATACATTTGATGATGATACGGAGAGTATTATCACAAATGAGCGTTATACATACATTTCTTCGATTATCGGAGATTGCTGTCAGAAGGCAGGCAGCGGCAAGAAATTGACCCTTTCTGACAAGATTGACCGTATTGTAACAAACCGCTTCTTGGCTCTTCCAATTTTTGCGATTGTCATGTATATTGTGTATTATGTATCAGTAACAACAGTTGGAACCATCGCAACTGACTGGGCAAATGACGGAGTATTTGGCGATGGTTGGTATCTGGCAGGAATTGGCCGCAGTGCATATGAAGAAGATGCTGGTGAGTATGGCGATGCAGAGACCATTATCAATGCATTTGTTGACGAGTCTGGTGACGAGGATCTGGCAGCAGCAGTTGATGCTGAGTCAGAAGATTACGATCCAGCAGCTGCAATCGAAGCTGTAAAGGCTTATGCAGCAACTGTAGCAGATGACGCAGAAGTAACTTACGTTGTTCAGGATGAGGAAACCATGGCAGAGGAAGATGAGACTGCTAATGGCGCTGATTTAAAGGCAGCAGTAGAAGTTTATGAAAAGTGGAATGCAACCGCTCCTGATAATGCCGATTATGGCATCTGGATTCCAGGTATTCCGGCATTTTTGGAGTCTGCTCTTGATGCAGCAAATTGTGCAGACTGGTTAAGAGGTCTGATCATGGATGGTATCGTAGCCGGTGTAGGAGCTGTACTTGGTTTCGTTCCGCAGATCTTGATTTTGTTCATCTTTTTAGCATTCCTTGAAGGATGCGGATACATGGCTCGTATCGCATTCATCATGGACAGAATCTTTAGAAAGTTTGGTCTGTCCGGTAAGTCCTTCATTCCAATGTTAATCGGTTCTGGATGTGGTGTTCCTGGTATCATGGCTTCACGTACCATCGAGAATGACAGAGACCGCAAGATGACCATTATGACAACTACCTTCATTCCGTGTGGTGCAAAGCTTCCGTTTATCGCAATGGTTGCAGGTGCTATCTTCGGCGGTGCTTCATGGGTTGCTCCGTCAGCTTATTTCCTTGGTATCGCAGCAATCATCTGCTCTGGTATTATCTTAAAGAAAACAAAGTTATTCGCTGGTGATCCGGCTCCGTTTGTTATGGAGCTTCCAGCATACCATCTGCCAACCGTAGGCAGCGTTCTTAGAAGCATGTGGGAGCGTGGTTGGTCCTTCATTAAGAAGGCTGGTACCATCATCCTTCTTTCAACCATCGTAATTTGGTTCACCACCTACTTTGGATTTGTTGACGGCGCATTCCAGATGTTAGCAGAGGATCAGATTGATTCCAGTATCCTTGCAACAATCGGTAAGGCAATCAGCTGGATCTTCATCCCACAGGGATTTGGAAACTGGCAGGCAACCGTTGCATCTGTTACCGGTCTGGTGGCAAAGGAGAATATTGTTGGTACAATGGGTATCCTTTACGGCGGACAGGAAGGTGTAAGCGTATATGCAGCAATGGCAGCTTCCTTCACAGCAGTAAGCGGTTATGCATTCTTGGCATTCAACCTGTTATGTGCTCCTTGCTTCGCAGCAATGGGTGCAATCAAGAGAGAGATGAACAACACCAAGTGGTTCTGGATTGCAATTGGTTATCAGTGTGGATTTGCTTACCTGGTAGCTTTAGTAATCAATCAGATCGGTCGTCTCTTTACAGGTGCCGGCTTTGGTATTGGAACAGTAGTAGCAATCGTAATTATTATCGCATTTATCTATCTGCTGTTCAGACCTTATAAAGAGAGCGAGACTCTTCAGGTCGCAACGGGCAAGTAAAAAATGAAATAGATATGTGCGCTCTGGAAAGGCTAGGTAATTATGGGAACAGTAATTGTTGGAGCAATTGTAGTTGGTGTAGTTGGACTGATCGTTCGCAGTATGGTAAAAGATAAGAAGTCTGGAAAGTCACTCCAGTGCGGAGGCGACTGCAGTCACTGTGGAGGTCATTGTCACTAAGCAGAGAAACGTAAAGGATGGTCAGCCTATGCAGCAAGGAAATATGCAAAAAGAGGCGATCCTGAACAGACTCAGACAGCGGGGCTGCAGGATCACAAAGCAGCGGATGCTGTTACTAGATATCATACTGGAAGAAGAGTGTTCCAGCTGTAAAGAAATTTATTACAAAGCATCAAAGATCGATTCAAGCATTGGATCAGCGACGGTTTATCGCATGATCAATATGCTAGAGGAGATCGGGGCAATCAACCGCCGCAACATGTACAAGGTTTCTTGTGAAGAGTGTGAGGAGGCGATGGATGAGCTGCCAGGCGGCACATCAAGAAGTGCATGCACAATCGAATTTGATGACAATTCCAGCATTGTACTCTCACAAAAAGCTTGGAATCAAATCATTCAGGCAGGGCTTTCTGTATGTGGATACAAGAAAGAACAGGCCATTCGGAGCATCACACCGGCATAGGTTGATGAAATTTGTTAAAAATTACTAGTACCTGATGATAAATTTTATCAATAAGACTGTGGAAATTCTGGCACATATTCTTTATAATAAGGGGCAAGCAAATCAAGAAGGTTTGCTTGCCTTTTACACAATCATCGAACAGGAGGATAAAAACATGAGTTTAAAAGATTTCGATTACAAAAAGGGTGGTATTTTTGCAGCAGGTGTTCTGTTCGGAACTGCAGGTATCAAAGCACTTTCCAGCAAGGATGCTAAGAATTTATATACAAAGGCAACAGCAGCTGTACTTCGCGCAAAGGATTGCGTATTAAATGTTGTATCCAACATTCAGGAGAATGCACAGGATATCTATGCAGGTGCACAGCAGATCAATGACGAGCGCGCAGCAGCAGAGGATGCAGCTGAGGCTGAGGGTCAGGACGAGGCAGCAGAGACTGTAGCAGAGGAAGAGACAAAGACAGAAGAGAAGGCTGAATAATGAAATTTAAGATAAAGCATGAAATAAAGGGCAGAATCCGTGTCCGTGCCATTGTGAAGCACATGACAGTAAAGGAAGCTGATCTGCTCGAATATGCTCTGTCTAATAAGGAGGGGATCACTTCAGTGCGCGTCAATGAACGTACCGCTGATGTGGTCCTTTGCTATAAGACTGACAGGGCAACAGTTCTTTCTTATTTAAGAAAGTGTCATATAGAAGAGATTGAGGCACCAGAAAGTTATCTGGCACATTCAGGAAGAGCATTGAACAATGAGTATTGGGATAAGCTTGTTGGAACGGTTGTTTGGCGTTGCACGAAGAAATTGTTTGTGCCGGCGCCAATCTGTACATGCATTACACTTGCGGCAGCAATCCCTTATATTTGGAAGGGTGTAAAAACACTTGCAAAGGGAAAGCTTGAGGTTCCGGTGCTTGATGCGACTGCGATTACCATCTCCATTGCAAGAGGTGATGTGTCTACGGCAAGCTCTGTCATGTTCCTTCTTGGAATTGGAGAGATCTTAGAGGAGTGGACTCATAAAAAGTCTGTTGGCGATCTTGCAAGAAGCATGTCTTTAAATGTATCTAAGGTATGGATGCTTGCCGGCGAGCAGGAGGTTCTTGTTGATGCGTCTACGATCAAAGAAAATGATAAGATTGTAATTCATATGGGCAATGTCATTCCGTTTGATGGAACAGTTGAGAGCGGAGAAGGCATGGTGAATCAGGCATCTATGACAGGCGAGTCTGCAGCAGTTAGAAAATATGCAGGAACAACTGTGTATGCAGGAACAGTTCTTGAGGAGGGTGAGCTGACAGTTAACGTCAAAAAGCTTGGCGGTGCGAGCCGTTATGAGCAGATAGTTGTCATGATTGAGGAGTCAGAAAAATTAAAATCATCTATGGAAGGAAAGGCAGAGCGCCTTGCAGATAAGCTTGTTCCGTATACCTTCCTGACAACGGGGCTGACTTATCTTTTTACTAGAAATCTGACAAAAGCTACTTCTGTGCTGATGGTAGATTTTTGCTGTGCGCTAAAGCTTTCGATGCCAATTGCAGTGTTGTCTGCAATTAAAGAGGCGAGAAACCGCAATGTCAATGTAAAGGGCGGAAAGTTTTTAGAGAGTATAGCAGATGCAGATACAATTGTATTTGATAAAACTGGTACGCTGACAAAAGCAGAGCCGACTGTTGTAAAGGTTGTTTCTTTTAATGGTGATTCTGAGGATGAGCTGCTTCGCACGGCTGCATGTTTGGAGGAACATTTTCCTCATTCTATGGCAAAGGCTGTTGTTGATGCTGCAAAGAAAAAGAGTCTTGACCATGAGGAAAAACATTCAAAAGTAGAGTATATTGTGGCGCATGGTATTTCCACGCAGCTTGAAGGAAAAAAGACAATTATTGGAAGTCATCACTTTGTTTTTGAGGACGAAAAGTGTCATATCCCAGAAGGCAAGGAGAAGTTGTTTGAACAGCTTCCGCTAGAGTATTCTCATCTGTATCTTGCAATTGAAGGTGAACTTGCTGCAGTAATCTGCATTGAGGATCCACTCCGTGAGGAGGCCGCTGATGCGATTCGTGCGCTGAAAGAAAGCGGAATTTCTAAGGTAGTAATGATGACGGGAGATAGTGATCGAACTGCCAGGGCAATTGCAGAAAGAGTTGGCGTTGATCAGTATTTTTCAGAGGTACTTCCAGAAGATAAGGCCCGTTTTGTTGAACAGGAAAAGGCAGCAGGACGAAAAGTTATTATGGTTGGAGACGGCGTAAATGATTCACCGGCATTGTCTGCTGCTGATGTCGGTATTGCTATAAGCGATGGTGCCGAACTGGCGCGTGAAATTGCTGATGTTACAATCGCAGCAGAGGACTTGTTTGAGGTTGTAACACTTCGTAAGTTGTCAAAAAGATTGATGAAGCGTATTTATCGCAATTATAAGGTAATAGTTGGATTCAACTCAGCACTTATTGCTGGAGGTATTGCAGGTGTCTTGCAGCCAACTACGTCAGCACTTTTACATAACACATCAACACTTTTAATTGCGATGGAGAGTATGAAGCCTCTTCTTCATGAGGAAAATCAGTAAAAATAAGCAGTTTGCTAAGAGATAAAATTTTGCAACAGGGCAGCAGGCAATAAAATGTCTGCTGTCTTATTTTGTAAATAAAAACAATAAATAGGAGGAAAAATAAAGTGAAATCGTTAATATGAATCAAGTAAAGAATATTAACATTGTGAATAATATAATAAAAACATGATTCCAAAATGAACATTATGGTTAAAAGGTCATAATTAGGAGAAAACAATAAAAAAGTAAGTAGAATCATTTTCATAATCGTTCTACTATGTAAACATGAGAAAAAGATGGCCAAAAGATGTAGTAAGCTATCTTAAGAGAAAGGAGAAGTTTGATTATGAGAAAATTTGCAGCAATTTCCCTCGCAGGAATCATGGCTTTTGGCGCACTTCCAGTTATGGCTGAGGAGACAAGCACAGAGGAAGCAAGCACAGAGGCAGCTACCGAGGCTGGCAGTGAGGCAGCTGAGTCAGATCAGGTAGAGAATAACTGGGAGCCATTTGCAGAGAATGTAACTTTACGTGTTCCAGTTTATGACAGAGGTGTTGAGGGTGTTCCGGATGTAACAAACAACTACTGGACACAGTGGATTCAGGAAAACTTCGGTGATAAGTATAACATCACTGTTGAGTATGTTCCGATCACAAGAACTGATGTTATGACGAGCTATGCACTTCTTGCAGCTGACCAGAATCTTCCGACAATTCTGATGGAGTATGATTATCCGAAGCTGTCTACATGGGTAAATGATGGATATTTAACTTCCTTTGATATGGATGCATTCAAAGAGGTAGCTCCAAACTACTATGCTCGTATGGAGGCAGACGGACAGATTCCATATACTACAATCGGTGATGAGACTTACTTCGCACTGGCTTCTAATCCGAATTACAACATCAACTATACATGGCAGACATTTGTTCGTATGGACTGGTTAAAGCAGGTTGGTTATGATCATGTTCCAACAAAGCGTGACGAGTATCTTGATGCAATGAAGAAAATTCAGGAGGCTGGTCTTTGCGAGCATCCAGGTGGTGGTACTATGATCACAGGTCTTGGTTCCGATCAGAACCATGCATATCGTGAGTATCCGTTTAATGAGCTTGACTGGGCTATGTATGGTGATTATAACATTCCGGCACTTGGAACTGATGCAAACTACAATCTGTTAAAGAGAGCAAACGAGGATTACAATAACGGAATTACAGATCCAGAGTATTACCTGATCGATGGCGAGACAGCAAAGGCAAACTTCATCAACGGTGATGCATATTCTTATGGCTGCTATATCAGCTCTGATATGCCGGTACTGACTTCCTTCTATGAGACAAACCCGGATGCTGAGCTTGCTATTTATCCAGTTGTTACTGAGGATGATACAGCAGAGGATGGAATCACAGTTACTCCTGCTTATCGTTCAAACAATCCATTTGGTATGATGGTAGGATTCTCATCATCTGCAACAGAGGATGAGTTAAAGGCAGCATGGATGTATCTTGAGTGGATGTGCAATGATGATGTGCTCTTTACTATGCAGTATGGTATTGAGGGTGAGAACTTCAACTACAATGAAGATGGTCTGCCAGTATCAGTAGCTGATTACAGCGGAGACTACAAGCAGGGCTACAACAGCAGCGGTGATTACTGGAGCTGTGAGACAGCATCTAAGGCAGCAGGTACTATCGAGGATGTTATCTATGCAACAACACCGCACAATCTGCCGCAGGATTTCACTCAGGATGTAATCGACTTCTACTATGCAAGACAGGAAATCGCTGAAAAGTATGCAGTTGCTGACTGTCTGTATGCATCTTCTATGGAGAATACTTCCGAGTATCAGCAGACATTAGTTACTCTGTACAAGGAAGCACGTGATACTTTGACCATGTGTACACCGGAAGAGTTTGACGAGAAGTATCAGCAGTATACCGATGATTTCAATGATGCAGGATTTGCAGATATCGTTGAGGAGCGTAAGGCTGCATTTGAGGATGGAAATACCACAAGACTGCCAGAAGCACAGAAGGCAGCTGAGTAAAATAGCTTTTAATAGTAAATCTTCCTTATAAAAGAAAAGTTCGCCGTACCTGTTATGCAGGTGCGGCGGACTTTTTTTAAAAATTAATCAGCAAAAAGTGGAGTTGAAAGGTAGCGATCACCAGTGTCAGGAAGCAGCACAACAATTGTCTTACCCTTTGACTCAGGCCGTTTTGCAATCTCAATAGCTGCCCACAGAGCAGCACCAGAGGAGATACCAGTAAGGATGCCTTCCTTCTTTCCGAGGCTCTTTCCTGTTGTAAAGGCATCATCATTAGATACAGCAATGATTTCATCATAAATGGAAGTGTCAAGCACCTCTGGAATAAAGCCGGCGCCAATACCCTGAATTTTATGAGGACCTGCATTTCCAGTGGACAGGACTGCTGAAGATGCTGGCTCAACAGCAACGATTTTTACAGACGGTTTCTTGGACTTTAAGTACTTGCCAACACCTGTGATTGTACCGCCTGTGCCGACACCGGCAACAAACACATCAACGTTGCCTTCGGTATCTTCGTAAATTTCTGGACCAGTTGTCTCAAAATGAGCTTTTGGATTTGCCGGATTAACAAACTGACCAGCAATAAAGCTGTTTGGATAGAGCTTTGCAAGTTCATTAGCTTTTGCAATCGCACCAGACATGCCTTTAGAACCATCACTTAACACAAGCTCTGCACCATATGCCTTCATTAGCTGACGGCGCTCAATGGACATTGTATCAGGCATAACTATGATCAGACGATATCCTCTGGCTGCGGCAACGCTTGCTAACCCGATTCCAGTGTTTCCGGAAGTTGGCTCAATGATTACAGTGTCAGGCTTTAAAATACCCTTTGCTTCGGCATCATCAAGCATAGCCTTAGCAACACGATCTTTTACAGATCCGGCTGGGTTAAAATACTCAAGCTTAGCGAGCAGTTTCGCCTGTAGGCCGAGTTCCTTTTCAATGTGAGTTAGTTCCAGCAGAGGGGTCTTTCCGATAAGCTGGTCAGCAGATGTGTAAATCATGGCAGTATCCTCCTTTTAAGGACATATTTTATTTACGGGGATTATAGCATTATAAACCTACCTTGTCAATAGGTTTAAAATAACGAAAGCAATAGGATTAAAATGAGAAAAAAACTCAATAACAGCATTGACGCTTACAATAAAATAAGGTAAACTTAACACAAGTTAGAAGCAGCTAACATATAAGAAAAGCAGGCTATTGGGTATTAATAGAGTTTATCGTTTGTATCAGAAAATTTTGCATCTTGAAAGGAGTATTTTAATGAGTGTTGTTATTGTTGGTGGTCATGACCGCATGGTAAGTCAGTATAAGAAAATTTGTAAGGATTTCAAATGTAAGGCAAAGGTGTTTACGCAGATGTCTGCAAATTTGAGTGGTCAGATTGGAAGCCCTGATCTGCTGATTTTATTTACCAATACTGTTTCTCACAAAATGGTTCACTGCGCTGTGACAGAGGCAGAAAAATGTAATGCTAATATCGTGCGCTGTCATACAAGCAGCCAGAATGCGCTGACAGAGATCCTTCAAAGAGAGGTTGGCTGAATTTTCTTGGCGCACAGCAGTGCTGTATAAAATAGGATGTATATTTTGCAAAAAGTTTGTATAATCCTTGAAAGATGGATTTTAAATACAAAACTAACTTGTAATTTCTGCTTTGTGGTGTTACGATAAATTTGATAACCACAGGAGGCAGATAACAGTATGAAAAATATTTTTTACGATAAGAGTAAGATTGATTATGGGAATTTGCTGTTTCCGCGGCGTGCGCTGTGGATGCTGCTGATTCCCTTAATTATTGAGCAGATGTTAAACTCTTTGATGGGAATGGTTGATACACTTATGGTTAGCCGTGTCGGAGCAGAGGCGATTTCAGCTGTTTCGCTTGTTGATTCGATAAACAACCTGGTACTTCAGGTATTCGCAGCGATGGCAGCAGGTGCGGCAATCATCTGCTCACAGTATTTGGGACGAAAAGATGAAAAAGGCTGTAATGATGCTGCCAAACAGATTGTGCTTACCGTAGTAGTGATTTCATCTGCTATTATGATTATTGGCGTTGGCTTTCGAAAGCCGCTGCTTCATTTGATATTCGGAAGTGTCGAAGAAGCTGTTATGACTAACGCTCAGATGTATTTTCTGATTACGGCGCTTTCATATCCGTTTATAGCATTGTTTCAGGCAGGCGCAGCATTTTATCGTGCATGCGGAAATTCTAAGTTTACAATGAAAACAGCACTGATCGCAAATGTAGCTAATATTGTTGGAAATACATTGTTTATTTTTGTTTTACAGATGGGCGCAGCAGGAGCAGCTGTTTCCACATTGATTTCACGAGCATTGTGTGCGTTTGTTGTTTTCTACGCACTGAGAAAGCCAGGCTATGCAATTCAGCTTAAGAATTATTTTTCTATTCGCCAAGACTTGAATCTGATAGTGAAGATTCTTGCAATCGGTGTTCCGTCAGGTATAGAAAATGGAATGTTCCAGTTTGGAAAACTTGCAATTCAGTCTACAGTATCATCACTTGGAACAGCAGCAATCGCAGCGCAGGCGATGACAATCATTTTCGAAAATGTAAATGGAATGGCAGCAGTCGGAATAGGTATTGGATTAATGACAGTTGTTGGCCAAAGCATTGGTGCAGGACGGCAGGAAGAGGCAAAATATTACATAGTGAAGCTTGCCGGTTATGCAGAGATTGCGATGATTATAAGCTGTATTCTTGTGTATATTGCGGCGCGGCCGGTTACTGTACTGGCAGGCATGAGTGAAGAGAGTACCGCGCTTTGTATGCAGATGATTCTTGCCATCACGATTGTAAAGCCTCTTCTTTGGGTACCTTCGTTTACACCGCCAAATGGTCTTCGCGCAGCAGGTGATGTGCGATTTTCAATGATTACTGCGACATTGACGATGTGGCTGTGCCGTGTAGCACTTTCTATCTTTTTGATGCGTGTTGTAAAGACAGGTCCGATTGGCGTCTGGTACGGAATGTTCGCAGACTGGGGAGTAAGAGGCGTTATCTTTACAATTCGTTTTGTGAGAGGAAAGTGGCTTAGATTTAAGGTCATTTAAAATAATAATTCGCTCAAAGATAAGTCCTGCGACAAACCAAAATGGTGCAAAGTCAAGGCGTATCAGTCCATTTATATTTGTAGGATCACCAGTGTAATCCCACGGGCAGATGCCGAGTGTGCGAAGAAGCAGGCCAGATGTATATTCCACAGCATATATACAAATGGTGTAAATTAGACCGCGCAGCACGATTGGCTTGTTGCAAAGCCGGCGCCAAATAGGTTCAATGAAAGCAGCAGATCCATAAATAGGAAACATTATAATAGAAGAGTGACCAGTCATGCTGTAGTCGTGAGCAAAAAGAGCACCCATTCCGGTGAAGAAGATTTCAATGAAAAGGCCGGTAAGGCCGCAGCGGATAAAATTTTGTCTCATAGGTGGAATCCTTTCGTAGAAGTGTAAAATAGTTACAATTTAGAATCTCCCGAAAAGTGACAAAATAAACGCGCAGCATAAATATAAGAGCAGGAAATAAAAGACAGCAAACTGATAAAAAGTAACAGGAAGTAATTAAATAAGAAAGGACAGACTAAAAGATGCAGATTGATATAAATGAACTCATTGAACTAGTAAAAAGTGTAAAGCCGATGTTTTTAAATCACACAGAGGCAGAGCATGTAACTGTGAAGGGACGTGCAGATTTTGTTACGCAGGTAGATATCCGTGTGCAGGAATATATGAGAAACGAGCTGTCAAAACGATGGCCGGATGTACAGTTCATGGGCGAGGAAAAGGATAACAGCGACATAGATTTTAACGGTGCAGTTTGGATTCTAGATCCAGTAGACGGAACGACAAATCTGATTCATGACTTTAAGGATAGTGCATTGTCCCTAGGGTTGTGTGAACAGGGGCAGGTGACACTCGGCGTGATCTATCAGCCATTTCTTGATGAAATTTTCTGGGCACAGAAGGGAAAAGGCGCGTTCTGCAATGGAAAGCCGATTCATGTAAGTGACACACGGAAATTAGAGGATAGTCTTGTTGCCGTTGGAACAAGCCCATATCACCGTGATCTCACCGAGGAAAATTTTAATGCAATCCGCTGTATTTATGAGCACTGTGTGGATATTCGCCGTATGGGAGCAGCATCCGTTGATCTGGCATATGTTGCCTGTGGACGCGTCGAGGCATACTTTGAGCGAAATTTAAAGCCATGGGATTTTGCAGCAGGAAAAATTATTGTCGAGGAAGCAGGCGGACGAGTGATTGATATAAAAGGAAGCAGTGCAAACGCTATGGCACCGTCTGACATTATAGCGGGAAATGGTTATATCGAAGAAGATATAAAAAAGTTGCTGATTGAACGACGAATTCAATGACAAAGTGTAAAAAGTGTGCTATGATAATTTTGTCGAAAGGAATCACCTTTTGACGAAACAGGGCAGCAAGATACAAAAGATGACGAAACCATACAGGATCACCCTACAAAAGACAACCTGTACGAAAGATGATTTTTACAAAAGATAAAATTCTGAAGTACAAAGGATAGCTTTTACAAAAGATGATTTACAATGTACCAAAGAAAAGCGTTTTCTAAAAGTACAAAAGTGGATGCCTTCAAAAGAAAAGTAATACAAATATACAAAAGACTGCCCTAGATTACAAAAGAGAAAAGATTGCAAAGATACTAAAGAGAAAGCCGCCGTGCGATAAGTGTAAAAGCTGATTGCATGGCGGTTTTACTATATAAAAAGAAACTTGTAACAAAATTAGTTCCATGGTATCATATACATAACATATTATGGCAGTGAATTATGGTATAATGGATATCGTTTCGGAAAAGCAGACGTGTATTGTTCATGGGATGTGCTCAATTATTGTCGTGATCTTTTGAAAGATGAACAAGCACAACCTAAAAATTATTGGTTAAATACGAGTGGAAACGATGTAGAGGAATAGAGGGACAATGGAAAAGATCGTTGTGCGAAACGCGACAGTCTTTTCTTTTTGATTTCTTGTAATACCATTGAATCCATGATATCATATTATTATACGTACAGATATCAAAAGGTTACGGAGTAAACATAAACGGAGGAAAATAAAAAATGGCAATAGATACCAAAAAAGAACAGGAACGAGATGAACTACATCGTGCGATATGGGCGATTGCAGATGAACTCCGCGGAGCTGTAGATGGATGGGATTTTAAAAACTATGTTTTAGGAACCATGTTTTATCGTTATATCTCTGAAAATTTGACTTATTATATTAACAGTGAGGAGATTGCAGCAGGAAATACCGATTTTGATTATGCACAACTGCTCGATGAAGAGGCTGAGGAGGCGAGGGAAGACCTTATACCATCAAAAGGTTTTTTTATTTTGCCAAGTGAGCTTTTTTGTAATGTATGCAAACAGGCATTAGATGATGAAAATCTGAATGAAACACTGGAACGAGTATTCCGTCATATCGAGGAATCTGCAAAAGGAAGTGAATCAGAAAACAGTTTTTCAGGTTTGTTTGATGATTTTGATGTGAATAGTAATAAATTGGGAGCAACTGTAGCAAAGCGTAATGAACGTCTGGCGAAGTTATTAATTGGTATTTCCAATATGAATTTGGGCAGTGTAAAAGATCATGATATTGATGCATTTGGTGATGCATATGAATATTTAATGACAATGTACGCATCTAACGCAGGAAAGTCAGGAGGAGAGTTTTTTACCCCAGCGGATGTGTCAGAGTTATTAACCCGTATTGGAACAGTAGGCAAAAAGACAATTAATAAAGTATATGACCCGGCATGTGGCTCTGGTTCTCTTTTATTAAAAGCGGAGAAGGTTTTGGGGAAAGAAGCAGTTCTGAATGGATTTTATGGGCAGGAGATAAATATAACAACATACAATCTTTGTCGTATCAATATGTTTTTACATGATATTGGATTTGATAAGTTTGATATTGAATGTGAAGATACTTTGACTAATCCGCAGCATTGGGATGATGAGCCATTTGAACTGATTGTTTCGAATCCACCGTATTCAATTAAGTGGGCGGGTGATGATAATCCATTATTGATTAATGATCCACGATTTGCACCAGCAGGTGTTCTGGCACCGAAGAGTAAGGCTGATTTGGCTTTTATTATGCACAGTCTGTCATGGCTTGCTGCGAACGGAACAGCTGCGATTGTATGTTTCCCAGGTATTATGTATCGAGGCGGAGCAGAGCAAAAAATCCGAAAATATCTTATTGATAATAATTTCATTGACAGTATAATACAGCTTTCAGGCAATCTGTTTTTTGGAACGTCGATTGCTACTTGTATTATGGTTCTCAAAAAAGGAAAAAGCGATAATAAGGTTTTGTTTATTGATGCGTCAAATGAATGTGTTAAGGTAACCAATAATAATAAACTGACACAGGAGAACATAGAAAAGATTGTTGATGTATTTGCAAAGCGTGAAGAAATTAAGCATTTTTCACATCTGGCATCCTATGAAGAAGTTTCTGAAAATGATTATAATCTTTCTGTATCCACTTATGTGGAGGCAGAGGATACCAGAGAAAAAATTGATATTGTGAAGTTAAATGCTGAGATTAAGGAGATTGTATCTCGTGAGCAGGTGCTGAGAGATGAAATTGATAAGATTATTGCGGAGATTGAGGTGAATGCATGAGTAGTTTGATAAAAATAAACAAGATTGTTTCTCACTAACGAATTTAAAATATATGTGTTGCTTTTATGAAATGTATCCCGCAGTAGAAATTCATCAATAAGAAGGTGATGAATTCAAGGCATCTGAAAATTGTCAGCAGTCTGCTGACGAATCTAGGTTATTACAATTAATTTTTTAGCATATGAGTAGGTGCTAAGAGTAGAAATTGAGGGCTGATAATAAGGAACTAAAAATATATGATATTGATGCAAAGGGGGAATTATTGTGGAGAGAAAAATAAAGACTGGCCAAAGAGAAAGTAACTGTTTGGAATTAGTGAGAAAAGTCATATTTACTCGTAATGGGGAACCAGTGCGCAATTTTTGGAATAACAAGAGTTATTTAGAAGTTACAGACGAAGAATTTTTTAAAAATCAAACATTGTATATTAATTCGGATGGTCAAAAGAGCTACTTTGGTTTACTTGAAGAAGATAGAAGAGAAATTGAGCAGATATTAAGGAAAGCACAACCAAATGAAAATATTAGTCAATTTCCAGATTTTCTCTTTGATAGGGGATTTATTGAGCATTTTCAAATAACATCCTCAAAGACAACTAGAAAGGGTGCCGAGCATGCAAAAAAAGAAGAAGAATTTTATTCTAAAGTTAATAGAGAAACAGAAAAACTAAAACAAGAATGGAATAGTAATCCCAGTTTTGATGAAACACGTTGCATGCGATGGGAAATGAATAATCCTGTGCATAATCATGAATATCTGATAAAATCATTTGAAAATAGTTGGTGTCATCATATGGAGAGTTATGATAAATATATGGGGAACAAAGAAATTGGTATATTTATGGTTGAATATCCTGAGATGGCACTTAGTATGTATGAAAATGTCTATGAAGGTTGGATAAGCGGAATGTCACAAGGAGATATGCGAGAGCCAGAAGAGTTTAAAGGATATCGCTTGAGTAGAGACAAAGAATTGCTCAATTTTATATATCGCTATAAGGAACAGATTAAATATGTTATTTTTGTGTCGAATCAAGGCATTGAAATTATATGTCTGGATAAGATTCCATATTTACTTAAATTGATGCCGTGGGATTATGTTATACTACCTATGGTGGTTGGGACTGTATCGACATTATATAACATAAGTATTCCGATAAAGCAGGAGGAAGAGGAAAAGAAGGATGAGTAAGTTAGAGGAGTTAATACAGAAATTATGCCCTAATGGGGTAGAATATAAATATATTTCAGAGCTATTTAATACAAGAAATGGATATACTCCTTCGAAGACGAAAAAAGAGTACTGGGAAAATGGAAGTATTCCTTGGTTTCGCATGGAGGATATCCGAGAAAAAGGAAGAATATTAGCAGATTCATCACAGCATGTTTCTGAAATGGCAATAAAAGGAAAATTATTCCCTGCAAATTCAATTATAGTGGCAACGTCAGCAACTATTGGAGAACATGCATTGATTACAGTTCCTTCAATAGCAAATCAAAGATTTACTTATCTTATGCTAAAAGAAGAATACAAAGAGCAAATTAATATGATGTTTATTTATTATTATTGCTTTAAGTTGGATGAGCATTGTAAAGAATGTTTGAATCAAGGTAATTTTGCATCGGTTGATATGAAAAAATTTGCAAAATTTAAATTCCCGATACCACCAATAGAAGTTCAAAATGAAATTGTCTATATTTTGGATAATTTTACAGAGCTTATATTTGAACTTACAGAAGAGCTTACAGCTCGAAAAAAACAATATGAATTTTACCGAGATCAATTATTGAGCTTCGGCAATGACGGGGGGGTATTAAATAAGGTTGAGTGGAAAGCTCTTTCTGAATTGGGTGAATGGTCTGGTGGAAAAACTCCATCGATGGCAGAGGATAGTTATTGGCATAATGGCACAATTCCATGGATATCGTCAAAAGATATGAAAGCATCTGTATTAAAGGATACTCAAGATCATATCACAGAAAAGGCTGTACGATATGCAGGAATGAAAGTGCATCCGAAAAATAGTGTGGCGATTGTCACACGTTCTGGAATTTTGAAGCACACGTTTCCAGTTGCATATGTACCTTTTGAAACAACTATAAATCAGGACATAAAGATACTTTCAGTTGGTAAAGAAATTATTCCACGCTATGCGTTTCATGTAATTCAAGGAAAGGCCAAAGATATTCTTTTAAAAACAAAGAAACAAGGAGGAACGGTTGATTCTTTAGATTTTCAAAAAGTCTTAGATTATAAAGTACCAGTTCCTCCGATTGAAATACAAGAGAAAATGGTTAAGGTTCTCGATAACTTTGAAGCTATCTGTTCTGACCTTAATATTGGACTTCCAGCTGAGATCGAGGCACGTCAAAAACAGTATGAATATTATCGGGATTTGCTATTGACATTTACGGAATCTGGTAATACGCTCATGACAGACAGACAGACAGACAGACAGACAGACAGACAGACAGACAGACAGACAGA
>OGEO01000600.1_pt1 | contig 31672 bp, 36 predicted proteins | sample 1570661 | NCBI WGS metagenome assembly OGEO01 (sample SAMEA2582142, study PRJEB24529) | metagenome | biome: Human gut stool | place: China | collected 2011
TGACCAACCGGATGAAGTAAACAAACTTATAGAAAAATTTATCAGTGAGGTAGATGGGAGAAGAGTGCCTGGATGAAATTAAATATAAAGTGGAAAAAAGTATTATATGGAATTGCATTGATAGTTATTGGTATAGTATTGGCAGCTTTTCATTTTATTGTGGCAGGAAATGTTTTGCATTAAGCTAAATTAAAAGGTTTTCTGTAAAAAAATTCACATCAGAGAACCTTGAACCTTTCAATTATTTGTGTTAAACTGAAAAAAGTTTCGAAAAATACAAATTAACTATTTACTGACCATGCTTTTACTGTGAAAAAAACGTGGTCAATTTAAGATAAAGCGGTTGAAATCCGCATAAAATAAGGAGTTTTATGAGTAGTAAAAACATGTCACCCATATGGGAATGGTGATTTGTTTCGCTATTAAAATGTCCGTTAAATGCGATCTTTTAAGGCTTTTCGAAGGTGCTAGGAGATTTTTATGAGTAGCATTAAATGGCGGTTCATGGCATGGGATTATTGCAAAAACCGTGCAGTAAGCTGTGCAGTAAAACAACCAGAAAAAAATTTTTTAATAGATCATATCTCAAGTACAATATGCTTTATTATAAAGTAAGACCGAACCAAGTATAATTGATTATGCAGGGTTCGGTCTGTTTCATTTGGGCTGTGATAATACAAGATCACGTATATAAATTAGCAGTTGTTACAAATGCCGAATTAGAGTATAATATAACTATATTCGGAAAAGGATTTTTGAATATACCCGAAAAGGAGTAATGCCAGTGAATACAGAAACGAAGAATGCAATTCTCATAACTGATAAAGATGCACAGTATGATGAGAGAGCGAAAAGACTGCTTGGTCAGAAAAGCATTCTGGCACATATACTGGTAAAAACAGTAGATGAATTCATGGGAATGAATCCAAAAGATGTAATATCTTACATTGAAGGAGAGCCATTTATTAATACTGTTCCGGTTGAACCTGGGCTTACGAATACTGTTGTTGAAAAAGATAGTCAGCGAGTCGTAGGTTTTAATTCTGAAAACCAGGAGATTCATGAAGGAACTATAAGGTTTGATATTATCTTTTATGTACGGATGAGAGATGGATTATCACAGATTATTGTGAACGTGGAAGCACAAAAGGATGAGCCTGAGAAATATGAGATTTTAAACCGAGCTATCTTTTATGTGAGTCGCATGATTTCTTCACAGAAAGAAAAAGATTTTTCAAATTCAAATTATAATGATATCAAACGTGTTTATTCCATCTGGGTGTGTATGAACATGCCGGAAAATAGTTTGGAGTATATTCATCTGGTAAAGGATAGTCTTGTCAATTCGCATGCCTGGAAGGGAAAGTTGGATCTGATTAATATTGTCATGATCGGACTGGCAGAAGAGCTTCCTGAACATGAAGAAAAATACGAGTTACATAGATTACTTGGAGCATTGTTATCCCAGAATCTGTCTGTAAATGAAAAATTGAATATCATCGGAAACGAATATGATATTCCAATGGAAGAAGACTTCAGAGAGGATGTGAGTGTTATGTGTAATTTAAGTCAGAAAATTAAAGAAACTGGAATTGAGATTGGTAAAAAAGAAATGATTGTAAAAATGCACAGCAAGGGTTATACAATCGCTCAGATCGCCGATGTAGCGGGAATGGAAGAAAAACGGATTGAAGAAATTATTAAAAATGAGGAATTGCTACCAGCATAATGTTGTGTGAAGGAAAAGTCATTCAAATGGATGTTCATTTGAATGGCTTTTTATCAATTCCCAGATAAAAGGAGAACAGCTTTTCCTTGAACAAAAGGAGATTATAAATGCGTGAATTAGTAGCGACTCTGGCAGGCGTAATTGTTGGCTGGATTTTCAATGAGATTACGATGTTTTTTCGTGAAAGACCAAAGCTTACTTTTAAAATGGTTTCTACACCAGAAACGGAACTGATAGATAAAGAATACCGTACTAAAACAAGTTTATCAGAACATGGAATTGAAATTTATAATACAGGTAAAAATCCATTTATACTAGAGAGCTTTGATTTGCATATAAGCTTACCTTTACTCCGGAAGATACAGTAAACTATTCAGAAGCTGTTGTTGAAAACTTGATGATTTATATTCATGTCGACTATAAGCCTGTAGTTCCAACGGACGCCCCTGCTCCAACAGAAACTCCAGCTCCGACAGAAGCTCCGGCTCCAACAGAAACTCCAGTTCCGACAGAAGCTCCGGCTCCAACAGAAGCTCCAGCTCCAACAGAAGCACCAGCTCCGACAGAAGCTCCGGCTCCAACGGAATCCCTAGCTCCAACGGACGCACCAGCTCCGACAGAAGCACCAGCTCCGACGGAATCCCCAGCTCCAACAGAAGCTCCAGCTCCAACGGACGCACCAGCTCCGACAGAAGCACCTGCTCCGACGGAAGCTCTGGCTCCAACGGACGCCCCGGCGCCAACAGAACCTCTGGCTCCGACAGAATAAATTAGCCACAAAAAACTGACTGATAAATTGAATTTGACAAAAAAAGATGCTATGAAACACAAACTAAAAAATTTTTCAAAACTTCCATTAATTGCTTTGTACCTTATGTCTGCAATCGTAGCATATACTCCGGTTCTTGCAGACAGTGAATCCCAGGTAACTGTGTGTATTCTGGATTCAGGCTGCAACATGGAAGACATTACAGGGTGGAATTATCTGGAAGGCAACAATAACCTTTCTGACAACAGCGGACATGGAACAGGCGTCTGTGAAATCCTGCTGGAAAAGGCACCGGATGCAAATCTGGTCATGCTAAAGTGTTTTGATGGGGAATCTGAAAATCAGACAGACGATAATACCATCATCCAGGCCATCTATGACAGCGTAGATAAATACCATGCAGATATCCTTAATATGAGTTGGACACTGAATAGAGATTCGAACCTCCTCCATGAAGCAATTCAGTACGCCAGCGAAAACGGAGTCCTGATACTGGCTGCAGCCGGAAACCTGAGCTTCCAGACACCTTCTGGGAGCCAGGTATATCCGGCTGCCTGGGAAGAAGTAATCGGCGTGGCAGGAGCTGATCTTGATGAAAATGGGAATCCCATAAGTTCGCTGTGGTATCTTGGCGGTGAAGCAGTATATGTAAGCGCAAACGGAAGCTATGAAGATCAGAAAGGATCCTCCTATGCGGTCCCCAGAGTAAGTGCAGCTGTAGCAGGGTACCTGCTGGAGAATCCAGGTGTAACGCAGGAAAAAGTACTGGACTATCTGAAAAATAAAGCTGTTGATGCCGGAGACAAGGGATATGACCTTCAGTTTGGGTGGGGGTATATCGAATGAAAATTGATAAGTAGTTAGAATAATGCGGAATGTAGATACAAAACAAAAGAATGCAGCTCATGTGTTGCATTCTTTTTGTTTTATAAAGCCTGCAAAAAAGAGCAATCATTTTTCATAGGTCTCTTTTCATAAATATAATGTGGAAATTTTGTACAAATTATCCAAATAATAGTTGCGAAAAACTTTAAAGCAATATATAATTGATTATAATCAAAAGTATATGCAAAATTATAATTACAAGGATGGATTGATGTAAAAATGCCAAAAGGATTACAACATAAAGGAATCGTCAGAAGAAACAAAATGATCTATGCAGCAGTAAAATTATTTCTGGAAAATGGATACGAGAAGACCACAACAGCCTCTATTGCAAAGGCTGCCGGGATGTCCCCCTCTTCCTTTTTTGCAGCATTTGATAATAAAGAAGCCTTGCTGCTTACCCTGGTCAAAACAATGTTTGGAAGCCAGTTTGATAAGGCTGAGAAATTATTAGGGGAAACCCCGGATCCGTTGCTTGTCTATGGAGTAGAAGTTTCGATACAGATGTACATAGCCGAATTGTCAGAACCGTTGAGGGAATTATATGTGGTAGGATATTCTCTTCCTACTACCTCAGAATATATTTATATGCGCACGGCGCAGAAGATTCAGCATATTTTTTCACAATATATAAAAGAAGCAGAATTGAAAGATTTTTATGAAATGGACATTGCCTCTGCCGGAATCACCAGAGGATTTATGGCAAAAAAATGCGACCTCTATTTTACCATGGAAAACAAATTAAGAAGATTACTGAAATGCTGCTTTACCTTATATAAAGTACCGGAAGCCAAACAAGAGGAAGTAATCGGTCAGATCTTAAAAATGGATCTGAAACCAATTGCAGAGAAAATCATAGAAGACACAGTAAGAAAAGCAGAAGAAGGATTTGAATCAGTTTTGGCAGAAAAGTAAATATTTTGAAAATTATATAAGTATAAAAGGACTGACAAAACCTGTCAAAAGTAGCAGCGACCTGCACAGAAGATGGATTAACGGAAGGAAGATACTGTGAAACCTGTGGTGCAGTATTTGCAGCACAGAAAGCAGTGAAGGCAACAGGCCATAAAGAAGTAATAGACAAAGAAATAAATGCCACGTATTTTACCCTTTAAGGATCCTGAACCTGAGGAAATTAATGGATTTAAAGACATTACAGAAGCTGTAAACTTTTTAGATACAATTATCCAATGTGACGGACAATCAATAAATAATAAAGAGCACTTCTGCTTCACGCATAGAACAATTGAACCACATGAGGACCGAAGTATTGAATTTAGCGATGGAAAAACTGTAATGGGATGCTTTAAGTGCGAGGCTCGCTCCTGGAGAAGAACTATTCGGTATATAAATGAACCATCGTGGTATGCAGATTAAAGATATCCGGGGCACAAATTGTCATGTTGTTCATATCTGTAAGGAAATTTACAAGAATCAAGGGGCTGGAAACAGTCCCTTTTCAAATACTTTTGGAAAGTTACAGGGAAAACATATGGATAAAGTTTTGAAAAACTGTGCGTCGCATTCTCGTTACTTCAGTGATGAGCTAGGCGCACTATTTTTTGAAAATAAGTAGAACAAATGTTTGTAAATTCTATTTGCATATGGTACAATTCATTAGGAAAGTATCAGATTCAGAGCAAACAAAAAGAGCAATTCTGAGAAAAACTGGAACTGCTCTGAATGTGATTCTTTCCAATTGAATTGTCTGGTAATCTATATAGATGAAAAATGGAGTTTGCCTTAATCAAAATGTAATCTTAAAAATGAGATTCCATTGAAAAGGAAAATAATTGGCAGGAGGATATCTTATGTTTCGCGAGATGAGAAGATTTAAGCAACAGGTTTCACAAGATGAATGTAAAAAAATATTAAAAGATGAAAAAAGAGCTGCTTTTTCTGTAATTGGTGATGAAGGGTATCCCTATACCATTCCAATTAATTTTTACTATGAAGAGGCTGATCATACGATTTATTTTCATGGAGCCAGAGAAGGACACAAGATGGATGCAATCCTGAAATGTAATAAAGTGTGTCTGACAACCTGAAACCAGGGTTTCAAAAAAGAAGGACACTGGGAATGGAATGCCACAAGTGTTGTTGTGTTTGGAAAAGCAGAACCTGTCACAGATACAAAGATTATAGAAGACCGTCTTCGAAAACTGGCAGAAAAATATTACCCTACAGTAGAAGAAGTAGAAAAAGAAATGAATGGTTCTGCAAGAAGCCGTGTCCAGCTATTTGCAATCAGAATTGAGCATATGACAGGGAAGCTTGTAAATGAGAAATAATGTGTAAGAGAGTTTGCTGACATAAAAAAGAAGGGAACACATTTATGATTATTCAGACCGGTATGCGGACGGATATCCCGGCGTTTTATTCGGAATGGCTGTGTAACCGGATAAAAGAGGGCTACGTGATGGTTCGGAATCCATATCAGCCGCAGCAGGTAACAAGATATACCTTTTCGCCTTCTGTGGTAGATCTGATTGCGTTCTGCTCGAAAAATCCGGCGCCTATGCTTTCACACATGGATTTACTGAAAACATATGGAATGTACTGGTTCGTTACCATTACCCCTTATGGAAAAGAAATAGAGCCTCTGGTTCCAGATGTAGAAACGGTAATAGATACATTTCGGCAACTAGCTGAGATTACAGGACCGGATTCCATGGGATGGCGTTATGACCCTATATTCCTGAATGAGACTTATACGCCAGAGGTCCATATCCAAAAGTTTACACAGATCGCACAGGCCCTTGAGGGCTATACCCATACCTGTGTGATCAGTTTCATCGACCTGTACCAGAAAGTGAGAAGAAATTTTCCGGAAGCCCAAGCTGTATCAAAAGAAAAACGTCTGTCACTTGGGAAAACCATGATACAGATAGCCGCGGCACATGGAATGAAAGTATATCCCTGTGGAGAAGGAACAGAATTAGCCTGTTATGGGGCAGATTGCAATGGCTGTATGACACAGGAAACATACGAAAAAGCCCTCCATACCACGCTGGATATACCGAAAAAGCAGCCACTACGGAAAGAATGTGCCTGTTTTATGGGAAATGATATTGGAGCATATAATACCTGTCTTCATGGATGTAAATATTGTTATGCTAATTACGATACCAAAACGGTTCGTCAGAATTATGCTTTGCATGATCCGAAATCCCCGTTTTTGATTGGAAATTTAAAAGCGGATGATAAAATACATCAGGCGGATCAGAAAAGCTGGATCGACGGACAACTGGTTCTGAAATTTGATTGATAGAAGGAAAAGCTATATGGAAAAGCTTTTGAAAGAACACTGAGCATAAGGAGAGTCTGAAAATGGCAAAATTATATTTCCGCTACGGAGCAATGGGAAGCTCGAAATCAGCAAACATACTAATGGTCCGTTATAACTACGAAGAGCGCGGTCAGTATGCCGTTTTGTTAAAACCAAGAACAGACAGCCGGGATGGAGAACGCAAGATCCAGTCTCGTATGGGATTATCTGCTTCAGCAGAATACGTGGATGAATTTTTAAAAGAGATCTCTACGATCTGGAAAAAAGAAAATACAGAATACCGGTATCAGGGAAAGAAAGTGGATGCAGTTCTGGTGGATGAAGCGCAGTTCCTTTCGGAAGCGGAAATAGACACTTTGTCCGACCTTGTGGATTTTTATAATATTCCAGTGATCTGCTATGGACTGCGCACCGATTTCCGCAACCGCTTATTTCCTGGCTCCAGACGTCTGATGGAGATTGCAGATGTCATTGAGGAAGTACCGACTGTCTGTTGGTGTGGAAAACGTGCACAGTGTAATACCCGGTATGCAAATGGAGAAATTGTACGGGAGGGTGCGCAGATCATGCTTGGCTCCAATGAAAGCTATGTGGCGCTTTGCCGGAAGCACTACAAAGAAGGAAAATTATGGAAAGAAGCTGGAGCAGAAAATGAAACGAGCACCAGGAGGAACTGTAAAATTATGGAAAAGGAGTAAGATATAAGAGAAAGGGGACTCTTCTATGAGTAAGAAAAAGGTAGCTTTTATCTGTGTCCATAATTCATGCCGCAGCCAGATAGCAGAAGCATTCGGAAAGCATCTGGCATCTGATATATTTGAAAGCTATTCTGCCGGCACAGAGACAAAACCGCAGATCAATCAGGATGCAGTCCGGATTATGAAAACGTCATATGGAATAGATATGGAAGCAGATGGTCAGTACAGCAAACTGATTCGCGATATTCCAACTCCTGATATCGTGATTTCCATGGGATGCAATGTAGGGTGTCCGTTTATTGACAGGCCTTTTGACGATAACTGGGGACTGGAAGATCCAACGGGAAAAAACGATGAGGCGTTTAAATTAGTTATAGAAGAAATCAGGAAGAAAATCCTTGAATTAAAGAAGAATGCGTCTTGATAACTTGCAAAACGATATTTTGATAGGAACAGATAGATGAAGCATGCTTGATAATCTGGATACCAAGACGTCTGCCAATAATCATGGAAAGGTGTGGAATACCAGAAGAAATCATATCACATGGAGGCTGTATGTGGGTCTGCACATTACCAGATCGCTGCGTACTGGTCCAGAGTTTTGAACAAGCCTGCGATTAAAGCGTATCAGGCATCCAGACGTGGGATTGTTCTGACAGCAAATTATACTGCCAAGCAAAAGGGGGTAAAGACAGGACAGGCTTTGGGCAAGCTAAAAGTGCCTGTCCGGATCTGGTTGTTGTTCCGCCCAGAATGGAGCTTTATCTACAGTTTTCTTCCATGCTGCGGGAGATTTATGGAGAGTATACCGATCTGGTGGAGCCTTATGGATGTGATGAAGCGTGGCTGGATGTGACTGGAAGTACCGCCTTAAAAGGGGATGAAAAAAAGATTGCAGACGAGATTAGAAGCCGTGTAAAAAAGGAATTGGGGATCACAGTCAGTATCGGGATTTCGTGGAATAAGATTTTTGCTAAGCTTGGAAGCGATTATAAAAAACCAGATGCGATCACCCAATTTCATAAAGAAAATTACCAGAGTATCGTCTGGAATCTTCCTGCAGCTAACCTTTTGTATGTCGGAAGATCTACCAGAACGATGTTAAACCGTTATGGGATCAAAATCATTGGGAAAATTGCAACGTCAGATCCAGATTTCCTGGAACGACTGTTCGGGAAGATGAGATTGGTCTTATATTCCTTTGCAAATGGCTGGGATGATTCTCCTGTTGCACCAGAAGGCTATGCGGCTCCCATTAAGTCCATTGGTAACAGTACCACCACACCAAGAGACTTAGCAACTAACCTGAATCCGTGAAGTTCATTCTTTAAGAGAACCAATCTTCCAAAGGTAAGTTTGTTTCATGATGTGAGCATACTTCTGTGGCTTTTTCTGTATCAGCACCGGGAACAAAAGCAGTCACTGGGCAAAAAAGGGTACACGAAATAAGCCTGCTATAAAATTGCTTTGTTACTTATGAGTTTGTGACAGCATATTTCTGACAGATATCAGAAAATATATGTCGCCAGATGTTGCTTCTTCCGAGGCCGGTTATCAACTGGCGTGCATGCATGGTTATATGTCCTGCCATCATAATCAGGTTGCTGATAACTGTGCGTAAACGACGGCGTTTAACATCCCTCTTCTGACGGGGTGCCCGTCCTCCAATTGTGCCCTGACCGATCATACGGAGAATGTTATATGCGATCATCCCTAATTCGAGTATCAGTGCATTGGTCGCGAACTTTCCGGATGGAAGCCGCTCCAGATCCATGTCTGTTTTTACCTCACTATGAAACTGCTCACATTCCCCATGGGCATGATACAGACTGATGATTTCCTCATCCGGGTCACCAAGGTTTGTCCACCAGGCTTCAACTTCAATATCGGGAACAAGGTTGAACTGACCATACTTATCAATGGTTCGCTCTGTAATCTCGTATCCGGCACGGAGTGTATACTCTGTATTGAACTGCTTACTGGTAACGGTTTTCCAGTCACTGCCTATATAGACGGTTTTTCCGTCTCTGGGACTGGTTACATTCCGGCAATACTGCTTTGCCATTTCAAACCAGTCATCCGTGCTTTCTCGGCGAAGTTTTCGCTTGATAATGAAAAAGCTTCAAAGTAAGGTTTGCCCATGCAAAGCATTCCAAGGTAAGTGAGTACAATATCACCATTTTTAATCTGATGCTGAGACCGATTGGATGTCACGTCCATGCGATTGAGTTTTTTGATGAAATCGCTTTTCCCAAGGAGGGCGCCAACAACAGCCAGACCGCTGGCTGGGATAATACGTTCATTTGTAAACTCAACAATAATGTTCTTATTGGTGTTCAGTGTGATTCGGTGGTTGTTATTCATGGTAAAAGACTCCAATCCATAGATTTTGTTATGTCTATTTTACCACAGACTGCTTTCACCTGGTGGGTGAATAACAATATTGGAAAAAAATATTGCAAAAGCATGAAACTATAGGGTTTAAGGAGTATGTGAGGAAATCAACTTCACGGATTCAGGAAAAACCAATAAAGCAGACAATAGATAATATTCTCAGTAACGCAGCCAAAAGTAGAATGTCTCCATGACAGCAGAATATAATAAATTAATTCTAAAAATAAAGGGAGCTCTTTAATGAAGCAAAAACCCTTATTGATCAGCCTGTTAATTTCTCTGGGAACCGGAGTGATTGCAGGCTTTCTTACTTTTAAAAGTATGGAACAATACTAGAATGAGCCGCCTAATAATTGTGAAAATCAAAATTCAGTAATACGGAATATAGAAAATCAGGAAGTTAATCTTTTATCAAAAGAAGAACTTTGCAAACGGCAAAATCAAATCAGATGAATGTCTTTTTACACTATATTTTGACTATTCACGCAAAAATATAGACAGAGAAACTAGATTCAAATAATATATATAATATAGATATAAAAACAGTTAAAAGAAGAAAGGAGAAAAAATAGAGAAAGCATGTTTGCTATCTTTTGTATTGCTGTTCAGTACTTTAAGTCAAAGTATTGTAGCAACAACCGTGTATGCAGGCAATATTCTTATGATGGAACAAGATTCAGAATTACCTGTAAAAGAAGATCAAGCAGATATTACGGATCAGGATCATCAAGAGAAAAATACTGATACAGAAAACACAAATTCAGATAAAGAACAGGGAACTGAAGAAAGCACGGATTCAGATAAAATAGTTACCGCATATGTATAAAATACAAGGGGGTTAAATCAATGAAATTTGATGTTAAAACACAGGGAAAGAAAATGGAGGTTGCTTTGGAAGGAAGAATGGACTCTGCAACAGCACCGGGATTTGAGAAGGAGATTTTCCAAAAGCTTGATGGAGTTACTGAGCTTGTTCTGGACTTTACCGATCTTGCGTATCTTTCCAGTGCCGGATTAAGAGTTCTTTTATCCTGTCAGAAGAAAATGAATGCAGCAAAGGGAAGTATGGTTGTAAAGCATGTCAATGAAATTATTATGGAAGTATTTGAAGCAACCGGATTTGACAGTATTTTGACAGTCGAACAATAAAAGACAGATGAAAATGGGGAAAAGAATATGACAATTGAAGAGAGAAAATTAACACCTGCCGGACAGGGGAATCTGCAACAGATCAAATTGGGAATACCGGTAGTGGAAGCATTGAATCGGATGGCAGAGGATCCCATGGGGGAAAATGAAAAGCTGCTTTTAAGGATTCTGGAACAAAATAAGGATACGGAATATGGAAGGAAATATGGCTTTGCGAATATTCATTCCATAGAAGAATACCAGAAGAAGGTTCCGGTCAGTGTATACGATGATTATGCAGGCTATATTTTAAGAATGAGTGAGGATGGGGAGGAGAATCTGATTACCTCCGGTAAGGTTGTACATTATAACAAGTCTTCAGGAACGGTTGGAAATCCCAAGCGTATACCGTTGACGGAAGAGGCTTTTCAGGTTTTTCAGAAGTATAATGGTCCCTACCGTATGGGTCTGGTCGCAAAAGAACTCGGAGAAGACTGGATCAACGGACGGAATATGTCCATTGCGGAATCCATTGCAGAGATCCAGCACGTGAAAAGCGGTGTTACTTATGGGGCTTTGTCAGTAAAAATGATCGGTGAATTCCGCCCTTACCTCGGAATGAGTTTTACATCTCCCGATGAAGCAATTTATCCGGAATCGGAAACCAACACCAGATATCTGCATGCACGTTTCGGACTGATGGACCAGGATCTTACGAATATGGCAGCGAACTTTCTTGGATTTTTACTGGAAGTATTGCGTTATATGGAACAGCATTGGGAGCTTCTGGTTAATGATATTGAACAGGGAACGATTGATCTGGGTATTAAAATGTCAGAGGAAGTCCGTTCCAGTCTCTTAAAGAAAATTCAGCCCATGCCGGAGAGAGCGCAGGAACTGAGGGGAATTTTCATGCAGGGGTTTGAGGAACCGATTGTACCGAAGCTGTGGCCTCATGCACAGTTCCTTACCGGTGTCGGTTCCGGTGGATTTAAGGTTTATGCTGATAAGATCAAAGAGAAATATATGGGAGAAAAAATAGCCCGTTATTTTACCGGAATTAATGCATCTGAAGGCATGATCAGTGTCCCGTACCGGTTAAATGATGAGAAGAGCGTGCCGGTTCCGGACAGTATGTTCTATGAATTTCTGCCGACAGACGCAGATGATGATTTCTCCAAAATAGTAACGATAGATCAGCTTGAGACAGGTAAAGAATATGAAGTGATTGTTACGAATCTTTCCGGTTTTTACCGGTATCGTATGCGTGATGCGGTAAAGATTGCAGGAAAATATAAGAATCTGCCGATTCTGGAATTCATCGGACGTATTGATCAGACAGTCAGTATTATGGGGGAGAAGACAACAGAAGTGGCACTCAGGACTGCCGCAGAGGATACAGCAAAGCAGCTTGGCTTTGACATGATTGATTTTACAGTATATCCGGATGTTGAACATGTTCCTCCACGTTATACTTATTTTATGGAAATCGAAAGCCTTCCGGAGGGGATGAAAGCAAAGGAAATCCGTTTTTTTCTGGAGAGGAATCTTGCTAAGGCCAATCCGTCCATGGGAGATAAGGTGGCAAAAGGAATCTGTGCGCCAACTAAGTTAAATATCTTAGAGCCGGAGACATATAGCTTATACCGTGATCTGATGATAATGAAGGGAATTGCGCCGGCACAGCTGAAGCCTGTGCACATCATCCGGAATGAACTGCAGCGGAAATTCTTTTTCAGTCAGACAGAATACGGGGTGGAGCTTGTAAAATAAATGGAAGGACTTTGTGAAAATAAAAGGAGAAGCCTATGAAAATTTTAGCTTTAGTAGCAAGCCAGGACAGTACTGTGGAAGATGTTAAGACAAATGGAAGAAGGCAGATGCAGGCACTGATAGGTAAAGATAAGGAAGTGCTTTTCTGCGAATATTCCACGATTGAAATTTGCAGGAACGGGGAACTTGCGATCACCTGTCTGGGCGAAAAAATGGAAAAGCCGGATTATTTCTGGCCACTACTTGGATCCACGGATGGATTTATTCTGGAGAATATGCTTCAGGATGCGGGAATTCCATCTATTTTAAATCTGCGTGAGCTTCAGGTCGCAAGAAGTAAGATTGCAACTTATCAGAGATTTGCACAGAATGGAATACGGGTGCCTGATACGATGGTGTTTTTCAAAGATTCTGATCCCGAAACACTGTCTGGTCGTTTTGGTTATCCATTTGTTGTGAAGCCGGACAGTGGATTTGGCGGGATTGGTGTAGAACTGATCCATAACGGCCAGGAGCTTAAGGATTACTTTGCAACTCTTTCCTATGGACAGGCTTATGTGGCACAGGAATATATTGCTACTTCCAAAGGAAGAGACATCCGTGTTGTTGTTCTCCATGGCAGATATTATTTTTCGATGGAGCGCCATGCATCGAATCCTGATGAATTCCGTTCGAATGTACATGTGGGTGGAACTACACAGGAGAAGACTCTTACCGAAGAAGAAAAGGTATTCTGTGAAAAGGTGGCGTCCATATTTGATCTTCCGATTATCGGACTGGATCTTATGATTGGTGATGGAGAGTATGTGCTGGCAGAGGTAAATGCATTTCCGGGTATGCCGGGGCGTAAGATGATGGATGCATATGCTTCCGTTATTGATGATTTTATGGAGGGACAGGCATGACCGGATTTTTGCGAAGAGTATTAAGCCCATACAGGGGACTTTTGATACTGGTCATTTTACTGCAGCTTGGTCAGTCCTTTTTAACCATGTATCTGCCAACAATCAATTCCAGAGTGATCGATTATGGTGTGGCGAATGCGGATGCTGCATATATCATGCATCAGGGAATTCTCATGCTGGGAATAGCTCTTATCCAGTTTCTGCTATCAACCTTGGCTGGTATTTTCGGAGCAAAGGTGGCACTGATGACCGGACGGGATTTGAGGGAGCAGGTTTATGAGAAGCTGATACATTTTTCACGCAGGATGATCGGAAGCATGGGAGCTCCTACGCTGATTACAAGGGCAACAAACGATGTACAGCAGGTAATCCAGTTTATTACGTTCTTATTTACCGCGATTATCGCAGCACCGATGATGTTTATCGGAGGTCTTGTGCTTGCCTTGTCCCAAAGCGTGAAGCTTTCGGTGGTATTGCTTGTGACGATACCTCTGCTGCTTGGGGTTTCTGTGGTATTTTTAAAGCTGATCCTTCCTTATTATAGAGAACAGCAGACGAAAATAGATGAGATGAATACCGTACTCAGGGATCAGATTTCCGGTATCCGTGTGGTAAAGGCCTTTACGAAGGAACAAGGCGAGAAGGAACGCTTTGAACGGATTAACGGAGATCTTTCAAGGATTAATACCAGCATCGGTAAGATTACAGGGCTGATGCAGCCAATCTTTACCCTGACAATGAGCTTTGCCAATATTTCGCTGATCTGGCTTGGCGGCCGTATGGCGGGGAACGGTCAGGTACAGATTGGACAGGTGATCGGCTTCGTAACCTACATATCCTTTATTCTGACAGCAACCCTGATGGCTTCCATGATTTTTATTATGCTGCCAAGAGCCGAGGTATCGGTTACACGTATTGAAGAGATTTTAAACAGTGAAAGTGAAATTCAGGACAGAGAGGATGCTTTTTTGCCAGAGCAGTTCCGGGGAGAAATATGTTTTGAACATGTGACGTATTCCTATGCACCGGATAATGAGCAGGTGGAGCCTGTATTGAAGGACATTTCCTTCTGCGCACAGCCGGGTAAAACGACGGCGATTATCGGATCTACCGGATGTGGTAAGACTACCTTGCTTGATATGATTCCACGTCTTGCAGATGTGACAGAGGGGACGGTCTTCGTAGATGGCATGGATGTCCGGAAGCTGTTAAGGCATGAGCTTGATCAGGCAATCGGCATGGTTCCGCAGAAGGCTTTCCTGTTTTCGGGGACGCTGGAGGACAATCTGCGGGATGGAAAACCGGATGCAACACAGGAAGAACTCTGGGAGGCTCTTTCGATTGCGCAGGCAAAGGAATTCGTGGAGAAAAACGAACGTGGTCTTAAGATGAAGATTTCCGAAGGGGGAACAAACTTTTCAGGCGGGCAGCGGCAGCGGCTTGCAATCGCAAGAGCAATTGTCCGCAGACCCTCCATCTATTTGTTTGATGATTCGTTCTCTGCACTGGATTACCGGACAGACCAGGAGCTGCGAAGAGCACTGAAGCCGGTTACACAGAATGCGGCTGTGATTATTGTTGCACAGAGAATCAGTACCATTAAGGATGCTGACCAGATCCTTGTGATGAATCAGGGACGTATTGAAGCGGTTGGAACACATGAAGAACTCATGCAAAGCAGCCGGACTTATCAGGAAATTGTGGCTTCCCAGCCCACAGATAAGGAGGTGGCATCATGAGTACAAAGCAGAAAAAGACCATACAAAAGGGGTCTTTCAAGCGGCTGTTAAAGCTCTTCTTCTTTAAAAATAAGATGCTGACCGCTCTTATGCTGTTCAGTATTATTATTTCAGCGGTTGCTACAGCGCTGGGACCGCAGTATCTGGGGTATGCAACGGATTCCATTGTACAGGATATGTCAAACCCGGTAAGCAGTAACATTCACTGGGACCGGTTTTTCTTCTGGGCAGGGATATCGAGTGTGATTTTTCTGATCCAGTTCGTATCGAAATGGCTGTCCGCATGGTTTTCCACACGGATCATCTCTGATACGGCGAAAGAATTGCGCAGTCAGGTAGAGACAAAGCTATGGTCGCTGCCATTAAATTATTTTGATACAAACAGTCACGGAGATATCATGAGCCGGACCACAAATGATATTGATAATGTGGTCACGACTCTGAATTCTTCCGGTGCAGATACGATTTACAGTATTTTCCAGCTGGTCGGGATGATTGTCATGATGACTGCAATTAACTGGAGGCTGGCATTGATCACTGTGATCATTATTCCGGTCTCGGGCTGGATTGTGACCCTGATTTCCAGGTTTGTGCGTAAGGAATATCAGAAGCAGTGGTATTATACCGGAATGATTAACAGTAATGTGGAAGAGAGTGTGAACGGACACAATATTGTGAAGCTTTATGGTCAGGAAGAGAAGTTCGTGGAAGCTTTCAGGAAGCAGAATCGTCTGCTGTATGAATCTTCCTTCAAAGCTATGGCCGTATCGAACCTGATTCAACCATTGTCCCGGTTCTTTACGAATCTGAATTATGTGATTGTGGCATTGGGAGGTGCTTTACGGGTAATATCCGGACAGATGACGGTCGGAGATGTGCAGGCATTTATTCAGTATACCAGACAGTTTCAGACACCCTTTTCCAAGCTGTCCCAGGCGTATTCTTCACTGCAGTCCGGAATAGCGTCTCTTGACCGGATCTATGAGCTGTTAGATAGTGAAGATCAGGCTGAAGAAAAACCGGAAGCCAGAGAGAGCTACCGGTTGCAGGGAAAGATCGATTTCCGGGATGTGAGCTTTTCTTATGTACCTGAGAGGAAGCTGATTGAACATATGAACCTTGTTGTAGAACCGGGCCAGATGGTCGCTATTGTTGGAGGAACTGGTGCCGGCAAGACAACACTTGTAAATCTGATCGAACGATTTTATGAAGTAAACATTGGAGAAATTATTTTTGATGACAAAGTAGAAATTCACAACCTTACAAGAGCATGCCTGCGGGAGAACATTGCAATGGTTCTGCAGGACACCTGGGTGTATAAAGGAACGATCGGAGACAATCTGAAATATGGTTTGAAACGGGAAATCACGGAAGAAGAATTCCGGAATGCATGCCGGGAGACCTTCGTGGATCAGTTTGTAAGTACACTGCCTGATGGTTATCAGACTGTAATTTCCAATGAAATGTCAAGCCTTTCTGCCGGAGAAAAGCAGTTGTTGACGATCTGCAGGGCATTTCTTGTGAAACCGAATATTCTCATTTTGGATGAGGCAACAAGTTCTGTAGATACCAGAACCGAAGCCATGATTGATCAGGCACTTGATAAGCTGCGGGAGGGACGGACAAGCTTTGTCATTGCCCACCGTCTGTCCACAATTCGCAATGCAGACGTAATCCTGGTTATGGAGAACGGGCATATCGTGGAGCAGGGCAGCCACAAAGAGCTATTAGCACAAAACGGAGCCTATGCCAGATTATATCAGGCACAGTTTGAATCATAGAAAATAGGCGGAGGAAGAGATTATGCGTATTGTATTTTATAGTGCGTCAACATCAGCACATTCCAATTCATCAACAAAAACAACCTACCAGCCGTTCCGGGCAGATACCTGGGATGAAATGGACCGGCTTTATCCGGACTGCGAATTTGTTGTAGCAGGACCCCTGAATGGTTCTTACATTTTTGACGTGGCAGATGGGGAAATCTGCAAAAAACCTGAGAAGGTGAAATACGTGCTTTTGGAGAGTGGAATGAGTGCGGAGGATACGGCAGAGCTGATTGCACAGCAGAGACCGGATATTGCTGTAGCAATTGCATCGGGAGCCGTTCCCTTTGACTGGGTACCGATCAAGACCGCTCTCATTGCTGAGGAATTACAGAAAAGAGGAATTGCAACCATTGCCAATAATACGCTGGTGTCAGTGGCAGCATTTGATAAGTGGCGTAGTAATATCATGTTCCGCAGCTTTGTCAAAGCGGCAAAGGGAATCTATATTCACCATGAGCTGTTTCTTGCGGAGAAGAAGAATCCGGGTGTCAGTGTAAATGTATATAAGGAATATGTTTTTTATCGGATTAAGGAAATAAACTTTCCGGTCATTGTGAAGGATACATTAGGTGCAGGGTCAATCGGAGTGGAAATCATGAACTCCTATGAGGAAGTAGAGAGCTTTCTTAATTCCGATCGGAACAATTCAGATATAATGGTGGAAGAACAGATTCAGGGAGAACAGTTCGGAACGGAAATTCATGGTGTAGAGGGACGTTACAGTGTCCTTCCGCCGATCGCCTTTTCTGTAACAAAAGAGGGCATTACAGATCCGTTAAGCTCTGTAAAATTTGGTCCGGTGACGGATCCTTCCTATCATTTTGAAAAGGTACAGGAAGAACTGCTTAATATGGCACAGAGTTTGAAATTTGAAGGAACGGTGCAGGTCGATCTGGTTTACCGGGCAGGAGAATGGTATATTATCGAAATTAATCCAAGATGGTCCGGAATGACAACAACAACGGCTGCCATGGAGGGAAGAAATCCACTATCTATTTTTGTGGACAGTATACTCGGAACTGACAAAAATTACAGTATGAAACGGAACCTGAAATATGCATTGAACTTTAAGATGAAAGCAAGGTCGCAGGAGGATCTGATCCGATTATATGGGAATCCGCATGTGGATTATATTATGCAGCTGGAAACCTCAGTGGCAGGTATGGAGAAGATCAACTATTGCGAGGTTGTTATCAGCACCGATCAGGAAAAAGAAGATATTATGAATATCCTGAATGAACTGGAAGAGGAATTCCCGGGGCTTGTTTCCGATGATGTGAAAGCAAATGCCGGAGAGCTTGTTGCAAAATATCAATGAGAATTCGGCGGTCGATAAAACCGCCGTTTTCTGCTGTTTGGAGAAATTAAAACCATTTTGCAGCGTATTGTTGTAATTGTTCCTGGACATTCCGGTAGCTGTATTTGCTGACCGGGATTATTTCATGATTATTCAGTGTGATTTCAAAGCGTCTGATTGAACGGACAGCATACAGAGAAACAATGTAGCATCTGTGACATTGCACGAAGATATCTTTCGGCAGAGTTTCACGGACTGCAGAAAGGGATTTATATATCTTCGTGACAGTACCGTCCTGAAGGTGAATCTGCAGTTCTTTATTGATTATTTCAATATAGGTAATATCCCTGATATGAAAGGATACAGTTCTGGACGGAGTGTCGATTATAATGGATTTCGGGATCAGATGTCGGATTGCACGGGTTAGTGCTTCTGCAAGTTTTTGACGGCTGACCGGCTTGAGGATATAACCTACAGGTTCAGCAGAATATGCATCGAATACAAATTTCTCACTGCTGGAAATGAAGATAACGGGAATTTGGTTTTCAGTGTCACGGAGACATTCTGCAAAGCTGATCCCATTGTTTTCACCCAGCATAATATCAAGAATCAGAATGTCACAGCTTTTGGGAGTATTCTGCAATGTATTTTTTAATTCTGAAATAGAAGTATATTTTCGAATCTCGCAGGATTCTCCCATGGATGCTAAAATATCGATGATCATTTCTGATATCTGCGTTAAAAAAATCGGTTCATCATCACAGATGACAATATGGTACATAGTGAAAGCCTCCTATTATTCGTTATTTTCGTCAAGACAAAGCGTTGTTGTTACAGCAAAAAAGCCACCACGTACCTGTACGTTCAGTATACCATTGTATTTTTCGGCGATACCATTGATGATCTTAAGACCGTAACCGTGCCTGTCACTGTTCTTTTTACTGGATTTATATTTTCCATTCGTGATTCTCAAGTTATCCTCATTGCAGGAGTTTTCACATTTAATAAACAGAAAATTTCCCTTTGAATGGAGATTCAGTCGGATGACCCGCTGTCCTTCAGAAACCTTCTGACACCCTTCTACTGCATTTTCCAATATATTTGTCAACATCCGGCACAAATCAATGTCTTCCATGTTGAGTCTTCTGCCAATGATAATACTGTACTCCACTATGGCTTTATAACGGCTGGCACGTTCTGCAAATTCTGAAAGGATGGAATTGACCAGAGCATTGGCTGTGTAGGTGACAAAAGGAAGCTGTTCGGCTTCTTCAGTAAATTTCTGTATATACTGTCTGGCACCTGCATAGTCCTCCTGTTTAAGATAGGAGGACAGGGCATTCATATGATGCCGGATCTCATGGTGTATTTCCAGGATATGTTCATTGTTTTCTGCCTGATTCCGGTAGTTTTCCAGCATGCGCTCGGAAATCCGCTGTTCTTCCTGTTTGCTGCGGATGTATCCCATGACACTGAAGAATACGGCATACACCACGAAAGCAAATACTGCAAACAGTACAAACATAACATGGACAACTATATTATTGGAAAGATTTATTATGCTTGAGAACTGTGCAATGCTGGCAATCAGAATAAACAAAGCAGGGAGGGAGCAGAGAATCTTCCAGATACGTGATTCCAGATCTGCATTGATCATAGTACGGATTCGCTCCATCAGCATGAGAAATGGTTTCGCAAGAAGCAGATTTATGATAAGTGTGAGAATCAGTGCAAGGGGCGGATACATAAAATGATCGGACGGAAACCGGAAAGTACGGTGCAAAAAAGTAACAGTACTTGTGACAAAGAATCCGTAGCTCATTACAACAAAAAATACAAACAGTTTTTCTACTGTTTTTGCCTGGATGATAAAGCAGTACAACATTCCGAACAGTAACAAGGCAATATAAAAAATAGCATTCGAGATCAGCTCTTTGTAATCACCGCCGATGTTGAACTGTGCGATAAGAGAAAACAGAATGACCATTACAATAAAAATGGACAGTGCCATGCGCATTGCCTTTTTTGTGCTTAGGCGGAAACGATCCCGGAATGTATACAAACAGAAAAATGCATAAGGAAAAATCTGAAGAGAAAATCCGCAGAAATAACGCAATGCTATCATAAAAACCTCCTGTCATAAAAATAGATAATGGTCAGGTTACCTATTAAAAACAAGTATACCATTGGCAGAAGGCAAAATCAAATCATATGAAGGTCTTTTCACACCATATTTTGACTATTCACGCAAAAATATAGACAAGAAAGTCAAATTCAAATAACATAAATAATACAGATACAGAAAACTGTCAAAATGAGGAGAGCTTTTGATACGGTATAATGCCCGAAAGCTCGCTCTTACTGGCATCGTAAAGGAAAAAATATAAGAAAAGGAGACTAAAAAATGAAGAAAAGAATGATTATTGTGACGGCAATGATTATGGGAACTCTGGGAGCAGAATGTGTGAGTGTTCAGGCATCGGATACGTTACCTGAACTGACAAAAGACAATGCACTGGAACAGATGATGAAAGCAGGAGAAACAGACAGTCTTGTAAGCAATCATAAAAGCTATGAAGCTACCTGTGAATATATACTGCAGAATACAAAGGTATATGACTATGAAGATTCTGAAGTGATGTATGTAGATATGTATGGTACTACCCAGATGCTCTATAAAGATGGCGAATTAAAATACGGAAAAGAAGGAGATGAGTATCTCTCCTGTCTGTATATTGATGAAGCAGATGGAAATGCAGATGATCTTATAAGCTTTTACACAGATGAAACCATAGAGGAAGAAGTGACGGATCTGAAGGAAGATGGTGATACGATCATTATACAGACAAAGGTACCTGAAGAACTTACGCAGAGCACATTGAATTCTCAGGGAGATGGAGAATCCTACACAGAGGGAGACTGGATTTCTATGGAATATGTGGTTGCTTCGGATGATTACAGACCACTGAAACATACTCAGATTCTGAATCATAAGGACGGCACTTCGGAAGAAGCTTCGAAGATGGAATTCTCCTACGGCGTGGACAGGCCTGAGGATGTAGCAGATCTCTGTGAAAAGTACGAAGAAGCAGAAAAAGCAGAAGGTGATGTACGTAATGTGACAGTTACTGCAGCTCCTGGTACAGAGCAGGAAAAGGATTATACAATCACGGTTCCAGCAGATAATCATGTATGGATCATGCTTCATGACGATAATTCTTATTACATTATGTATACAGATAAGGAGTGTAAAGAACTGTACGAGCCAGAGGAAGATGTGAAAGAAGACACACATCTCTATGCAGAGATTGAGTCTTATGAAGAGGCGGAGGATGAAGTATGAGGAGTTTGAGCGTATTTATCAGGAATATTATCTGAAAATTTTGACATTTATACATAAAAGAGTTCCTGATCTGTATGAAGCGGAAGAACTGACTGGAGATGTATTTCTGTCTTTTTACAGAAATATGGACAGTTATGATGAAGAAAAAGGTAGTATAGCTACCTGGTTGTATGCAATCACAGCAAACCGCCTGAAAAACTATTATAGGGATAAAAAGACTCATTATTCTCTGGAAATCCTGAAGCAGCAGACAATTCCCCGGGAAAAAATGCCGGAAGAGATTGTGGCAAAGATTATGAGAGAAGAGACATTAAGAAAAAGTCTGGAGCAGCTTTCTGACAGAGAACGGGAAATTCTTCTGGGAAGATTTTATTATCAGAAAAGTTCCACAGAGCTTGGCAGGCAGATGAATTTATCACCGGGAAATGTAAGGATGATACAGAAACGTGCTCTGGAGAAGTTGCGAATGATTATGGAAAAACAGGGGGAATAGGCGTTCAGGCTACAGAGACTCTGCCTGAACTGACTGGGGATAATGCATTGTAATAGATTATGAAAGCCGGATGACATATTTCAGATATGAGATATTTGCATATGGGTAGTTTGAAGAGGAGGGAATTGTATATGTGGACAAGGAGAGAATTGAAAGAGTGTGCCAAACAGCTTTTAAAGATAAATTATTGGAACGCAGTTCTGGCAGGAGTTATATTATCCCTGATTGGAGGTTCAGGAGTGGTCTCGGTAGTAGAAAGGTCTTCTTCCGGAAGTTTTGATGAAGTGATAGGCGCAGTAGAAACTGATGATTTTGGCCTTGTTTTAGGAATTGCACTTGGAATTGTGGCAGTTGCGTTGCTTGTTAACTTTATTATGACGATTTTGATTTGGAATCCTCTGGAGGTGGGATGTAAAAAGCTGTTTATTCAATGTGAATACGGAACAGCGGAGACGAGATGTATCTGGTCGGTGATCAACAGGAGAGATGGAAAGAATGTTGGCTGGATTATGTTTTTGCGGACATTGTTTGTAAGCTTATGGAGTCTTTTGTTTATAATTCCGGGAATTATAAAACAGTATGAGTATATGATGATTCCGTTTTTGTTGGCAGAGAATCCACAGATGAATCGAAAAGAAGCTTTTGAAAAGAGCCGTCAGATGATGAAGGGAAATAAGTGGGCTGCATTTGTATTAGATCTGTCTTTTATAGGATGGAGCCTTCTGGGGATTATAACATTCGGGTTGGTTAATATATTCTTTGCCGGACCATATCAGTATTTAACACAGTCACAGCTTTATTTTCGCCTGAAAGAACAGCAGAAAGAGGAAAGCTATGGATATTGAGTATTTATTGTACCTGCAACAATTTCGCGAAACGGTTGGCAGTATTCTGACACCGCTTATGAATGCAGTAACAAAGCTGTCCGCAGGATTTTTACCTATTGCAATGATGTGTATGATTTACTGGGCATTTGACCGGAAGGCGGGACGAAAAATCCTGGCAGGACTTGGGGGCGGTCTGTTTATCAACGGATTTTTAAAGCTTACTTTCTGTGTCTATCGCCCATGGATACGGGATACACGGATTTTACCCTATGGTGATTCTAAAACAGCAGCTACCGGATATTCATTTCCAAGTGGGCATACAACGCGGGCAACGGCTATGTTCGGTGGAAGTGGACTTTGGTTCATGGAAAAAAAGCACAGTGTCGTTGCAGGTCTGTTGTTTGTGCTGGTATTCCTGACTATGTTTTCACGAAATTATCTGGGAGTACATACTCCGCAGGATGTTCTGGTGGGATTTATATCAACAGCAGTTATGATGTATCTGACCGGGTGGTTGGAATTGTGGAGTGAAAAAGACAAAAAAAGAGACCTCATGATTCTTGTGGCAGGGCTTTTGATCTGTATTGCTGCTGTGCTGTACTATGAATACAAACCATATCCACTTGATTATCTGCCGGATGGATCACTTCTGGTTGATCCTGCTAAAATGCGGGGAGATGCATATGAAGGAGTCGGATTTATTGCATCCTTTGTCATCTGCAGGATACTGGAAAAAAGACAATTAGATTTTGACAGAATTTCGCAAAAGCTAAGGTTGTTTATCAGTATTTTTGCATTAATTCCTTTGTACTGGTGGATAAATACAGGGTGCCCATATATAATAGAAGAAATAAGCCGAAGCCTTGGCAAGTTCCTCAGATTTGGGCTTGGAATCATATATATCATGGTGCTGGTGCCAGGAACGGTGGTACTGGCAGGAACTCTGACTAATCGTGGAAGTGATAAGGTGACCAGAGAAAAACAGGGGCAGCCCTAAGGCTGCCCGGAAGGATTGATATAGTTATTTACGAATAGGACTTCAACGCTTTTTGAATTTCCTCCATATTCATGCCTCGTTTTAACATATTGTTTATCCTCATCTGCTCCCTATATCTGGGATCATCCATAGTAGGACGGCCAAAACCACCGGCAACATTTTCTAATTCTTCTTCAGATAATTCGTTTGTAATGTTCTGTTTGATTTCGCTCATAATAGTTCTCCTTTCCTGTAAGAATTCGAATGCTTCCTATCTGTTTATAAACATCAGAAGAGAATTTGTCACATTATATGAAGAAAAAATTATTTTTATCTAGAGATCTTTGATGCAAAGCGTCAGAGACCAGATACAATAAACAAATGATAAAAATACAGCATCAGTCAGATGATATGATAAACAAATTGCATACTGGAGGATGGAAAAGTGGATAAACAGAGTATATTTAGAAGGGAAAGTCTTGATCGTGTTGAATCTCCGGAACAATTAGATGCATATATTAAGGTGTCTCATCCGAAGGTTTGGTTAATTATGGCGGCACTTCTGGTGGCAGTAATATCTGTGATTGTATGGAGCGTTGTAGGAAGTCTTCCACAGACGATGACAGTGAAAGGAGTTACTGTTGGAGGTAATGTGATTAACTGCTATGAATGTGTAGAAAATGCCAACACAAACCTGATAGGATGTAAGGCAAATATTACACTGCCTGATGGAAGAAACATCAGTGGCAAAGTGGAAGCAGTGAGTCAGAATCCTTATTCACAGGAAGAAATTCGTGCTGAAATATCAGAAGACTGGTTTGCGGATAATGTGCTTGATGGAAACTATTCTTATGAAGTTCGGGTTATAGCTGAAGAAGACATTCCCCCAAATATGCTGGCAACAGTTATCATTACAACAGCCGAAATGAAACCAATTCAATTTATTTTGGATTAGGAGCGTGCTATGAAAAAGAGAAAAAAAAGAATTACAGTTCCGGTTATTATGCAGATGGAAGCCCTGGAATGTGGTGCAGCAAGTCTTGCTATGATTCTTGCGTATCATGGCAAGTGGTTACCGCTTGAACAAGTTCGTAGTGATTGTGGAGTATCAAGAGATGGAAGCAAAGCTTCCAGTATTGCAAAAGCTGGAAGAAGTTATGGGCTGGAGGTAAAAGCGCATCGATATGGGGTAGACGAAGTAAAAGAGAATGTTACTTATCCTGCAATTATTCATTGGAACTTTAATCATTTTGTTGTGTTATGCGGTTTTACCAAAAATGCAGCTGTAATTAATGATCCTGCACGTGGAACGATCAAGGTAACAATGGAAGAATTTGATCATTCTTTTACAGGAGTATGTATTGAGTTCACACCAGGAGAAAACTTTGAGAAGGGTGGAAAGCCGGAAAGTGTATTTAAGTTTTTGAAGGATAGACTGGCCAATACAACGGCTTCTGTGATTTTTGTAATGATTACGGCAGCCCTTGTTGCTTTTGTAGGCTTGGTTACTCCCGTGTTTGCCAGAATATTTACGGATCAGATTTTGCCCGGACATAATATGCATTGGCTTGAAATGCTTCTGGTGGCAATGCTTTTCACTGCTATATTCCGAATGATTGTTGGTTTTCTTAATGAGATATATCTTTACAGAATTAAAGGAAAGCTTGCTATTGTATCAAATGCCTCATTTATGTGGCATATGCTTCATCTGCCCATGGATTTTTATGCACAACGAATGGTGGGAGACCTTGCTGGCAGACAAAAACTGAATGATCAGATTGCAGAGACTTTGATCGCAAAGTATGTTTTGGTAGAGACCAAGGCACCGGAAGGCTATGTAAGAAGCGAAAAAGAGGAATCCGTAATCTTTGCGTATGAGGATGGAAACACCAAGGAGATTGAGATTACCAAAGAGCTTACCAATGAACGGATTCCAACAGGCGGCTATTCCAACAGTCCAAAGACTGAGGATGATACCAATATCTGGCTGCCGTTCTTCTTACTGCTCCTGTCAGTAGGAGGAATTGCTGGAATCATCTGGTATACCAAACGGAAAAATCACGATTGAGAAAAACTGGGCTGTCACTTCGGTGGCGGTCCTTTTTTCTTGCAGAAAAATAAGAAACGGAGGATGTTATGAAGCAAATCAAAGAGATTCTGATTGCATCGGTCAGTCTTTTTCTGTTAGGGTTTGGAATCTGTATGGCAGTCAGCACCTTTTTTATGTACCGGGAGGGCGAACAAGAATACGAGACCCTACGGGAATATGTAAAAGAGGAAGAAAGAAAAGAGAATGAAAGTGAGGTGCAAGCTCCGACACCGGCCAATAAGACGACCGTTGATTTTCAAGCCTTAAAGAAAATTAATTCGGACATCATTGCCTGGATTCGGATTCCGGATACAAAAATCGATTATCCGGTGGTACAAGGAAAAGACAATGCCTACTATTTAAAGCACACGTTTCAAAAGACGGAGCATGCAGCAGGAAGCATTTTTCTGGATATGGATAATGAAGCTGATTTTTCCAACCGGAAGAGCATCCTGTACGGACACAATATGAAAGATGGCAGTATGTTCCAAGGACTGCACCGCTTTCAAGAGGAATCATATTTAAAAGAACATAATCAGGTATATTTATATCTTCCAGATAATAGAGAACTGGTATATACGGTAACGAAATGTGGATATGTAAAAGCGGATAGTGATACTTTCTGGCTGGGAGAGCCAGTGGAAACGTCACAGCTTCTATTGTCTACCTGTGGTGCTGATTCGTCCAAAAGGCTGGTGGTATGGTGTGAACTGCCGCAGGAGGAAGAAGAAATGACGGAAGAAAACATAAAAGATATTGAAATATTGGATTTTGATTAGTGCGAAATGAATCAGATGTAATAGATGAAAAATATTAATTCCTTTATGCGACGGAAAACAAATTTTTGCGTTATATAGCTTGCAACAATTATATCTTTGGTTAGTATGACAACTGTTAAAGCAGATGGAGAAGTTGCTCCATATGAGGATATGGAAAATGCAACATTGCTTCAAAAAGAATGTTATGATCTGGATGAAGACACTATGATTGAAATTACAACTTATGAAAAAAGTATTCCTTCATTTGCAAGATCTTCATGGAAAACTAAAACTGGAACAAGAACATATAGAATTATAAATAAAAAATCTAATACTGTATTTGTACGTTATATTTTAAAGGGTACGTTTAAATATAATGGAAAAAGTGCACAGTGCACAGTGCACAGATGCAACTACCGAATGCAAAGTATTGGTTCCAAATGTATACAATGTAGTTACAAATAGAGCTGAAAAAGCAGGTAATACTGTACTGGGATATTTTTATTGTACGCATGTGAAAACAGGAAAAGGAATGGGTGGCACTTTTTCAATAAAATGTGCCGCTAATGGAACATTAACAATTAACTGACTTTTAAGTGTGACTGAATATATAAAAAAGCTCTACTCATATACCGAGTGGAGTTTTTTTTCTATTATTGCGCTGTTGCAGAATTACGGCATTTTTCAATAAATAATATCTACAGATATATGGAAAATCATAGCTTTCGGTATATTGTGAACTGAGAGAGAAACAACGGAAGCGGCAACCTACTACGCAGACAGACAAGTGGTGTCTGTAAAAGAAGTTCCTCAAATAGGAGATCGAATCTATACAGATTTCCGTGAGTGCTGCGAGGACCAGAAAGTTCCATATCGCTGGGTATGCAATAAGATGCTGCAGGAAGGCGTTTCTGTCCAAGACGCTGTCAGATATTATAAAAGAAAACAAGAAAAGAAGCTGCAAAAGGCTCAAAAGCAAGTTCCTGTCAAAGGCAAAATGCTTGAACCACAGCCTGTTAATGTTCTGGGAAAGAAATATGAATCAAAAGAACGCTGTTATAAAGGTTTGGGAATAACCAAAAAGTCGGTTCAAAATCATATGAAGAAAACATCCTGTATGTTTGAAGAAGCTGTCGTATATTGCTATGAGAAAAAGCTGGAAAAACAATTTGAATTTCGCAGAGAAATCTATAAAAGCTACAATGCCTGCTGCACTGTGTATAATCTTGCACAGGAATATGTTGCGATAAAAGCAAAGCGGGAAAAAATCACAAGACAGGAAGCTATGGAAAAACTATTAGCACAACGAGAGTCTGAAAAAACCATATAAACAGAACACAATTTCGAAAGAAGAACAGTTATGTTGAAAAGTAGAGGCGGACGAGAAGAAAATGAGAAACTTCTTCTTTCAGTAAAAGAAACTTGCGGACTTACCGGATTGTCTGAAAGGACAGTGCGAACTTTAATGGCAGAAAATGATTTTACCGTTCGGATTGGGCGAAGAACCCTTGTTCATAAGAAAAAATTTGAGAAATGGCTGGAAAAACAGGAGACTTGAATATTTTTCTGGAACGTGTTAATATTCTGATGTACTTGTGATCTGGTCGGGAAAGGATGAAAACCAGATATTATGAGGTGTTTTATATTATTTTAAACACTGGGATGCGTATTGGAGAACTGGCAGCTCTTATGTGGGAAGACATTGATTTTCATGCACACCGAATCCGCATTTACAAAACACTTAATAAAACTACGATATTTTATGATGATAGTAAGAGAAGAATAAGATGAATACAAATGAAACAAAAAATGAAAATACCGTGCAGAAACCGTGCAGTAACACTTCCAAAAGCGGCGCAAATGTAGATAAATCAAGGGGTTCTGGCAAAAGAATGAACATGTCGCCCATACTTGACAGGTATTTTATATAATTGATGGAAAAGATTAAAAACACTTGATTTTGCGGTGTTTCTTGATTACTCGGAGACTTTTGAGAGTGGCACAAAATAGTAGTAAATAGCATGGTATATTCTCAAAAACAGTGTAGTGTCCAGTGCAGTAAAACAACCTAGAAAAAATTTTTTAACACCAGATCTTGAGTACAGTTTGGTTATAAGAACATGAGAAGTGGGCCGGATTTTACATTTATTTATGTAAAGTTCGGTCCTTTTTGGACGCTAAAATAGAAAAATATTATTGTTACAGTTGCAACTTTAGAGTATAATAACAATATAGTCGAAGAACAGATTTGATATACTGTAGAAAGGGAGAATACCGTTGAACACAGAGATTAAAAATTCAATTCTTACGACAGATAAAGACGCACAATATGATGAAAGTGCGAAAAGGTTACTTGGTCAGAAAAGCATCCTGGACAAGCTATAACGATATTAAATGCGTTTATTCTATTTGGGTTTGTATGAATATGACTGAAAATAGTCTGGAACATATTCATCTAGTAAAAGAAAGCATTGTGAATTTACATGCCTGGAAGGGAAAACTTGATTTGATCAATATTGTAATGATTGGTCTATCGGAAGATATTCCTATTCATGAAGAAAAATATGAGTTACATAAATTACTGGGAGCTCTGTTGTCTCAGATCTATCTGTAGATGAAAAACTGGATATTATAGAAAATGAATATAAGATTCCGATTGAAAAAGATTTCAGAGAGGATGTGAGTGCCATATGTAATTTGAGTCAGAAAATTAAAGAAACTGGAATTGAAATTGGTAAACGAGAAATGATTATGAAAATGTGCGATAAAGGCTATACAATCGCTCAGATTGCTGATGTTGCAGGAATGGATGAAAAACAGATTGAAGATACTATAAAAAATGCTGAATTGCTATCAGTATAAAAGATTAAACATGACCTAAGCAAACAAATTATATTTTACAGAGTAGGAGCCTGGCGGGATGTTACAGTGAGCATCTCGCCACTTTATTTATTTGACATGGCTTGGCGAAATATCAGAAAATTCTGCGAGTAGAAGAAAATTAGTTAGAATTTATTACAAAATAATAGTGGGGAGTGAATAAAGAACACATATGAAGTTTAACATTGTAAGTAGAAATTGTGTGATGACCAATTCAGAAATCGTTTATTTGACAAATGATAATTGGAACGATTATTTTGAATATCGAACTATGTACCAAATGTATTATAAAAATCAACATATTGGTGGAGTACGAATTGGTAGGATTGGACAAACAGAAGATCGCCCAGATATTCCAGACGAATTTGAAACATTACCTACAGATTATTTTTCACTTGGTGTAAGTTTGGAATATTATAAAAATCTTAAAAGAGAAGGAATTCCACGTGTAGAAATTCTAATAGCATTGCATGATATAGCGTATGATTTGAAGTTATTGGAGACTGTTCGCGAGGAACGCGTTACTCAGCGCTCTCTTATGAGAGACTTTTCATATTATGCAGTCAAAGAACAGTTTCATAGAATTGCGGATGGTGGCGCTGTCCTGACAGATTATGATTTTAAATACATTTTGCCTGATAAAGACATTACTACTGGCGAAAATTTAGAGCTAGATTTTTATGTGGAGGGAGAGAATAATACCCCACCAAGTAATATTTATGTCCTTATAGGAAAAAATGGAATAGGGAAAACTACAATTATAAAAAAAATGCTTAAAACTTTATTATGTAATAATGATTTGCATACATATGGAGAATTCATTACTGGCTGGGGAGGAAACTTTTCAAATATTGTTAATATTTCTTTTAGTATGTTTGATGATCCCATTACTGAAGTTGATGTCTTTGACAAAATGATATTTTATAAGTATATTGGATTGATAGATGTACGTTATGAAAATGATATTCGGAAGCGAAATGTAAAATATGATCAATTGCCAGATATGTTTTTTGAAAGCTACTGGAATGTGATTAAAAGCATTACCAAAAATGAATTATGGAAACGCTCTGTTAAAATCCTAGAAACAGATTCGACGTTTAAAGAATTAGATATAGGATCTTGGATATCTCAAGAAAAAAGTGAGTTTGAGAAAAAGATACTTGCAACAGAAAAGTCAATAGAAGAAAAAAATAATACTGAAAAGAATTTCTTTCGCGAAATTATTAATAATCAGTTTTCAAAGTTGAGTTCAGGACATAAAATTATTTTGTTAACGGTTGTAAATTTGGTTAATTTTGTAGAAGAAAAAACACTTGTAATCATGGATGAACCAGAAGAGCATTTACATCCACCGCTTGTATCAGCTTTTATTCGGGCATTATCAGAGTTAATGAGTTACAGAAATGGAGTTGCTATTATTGCAACCCATTCTCCTGTTATTGTGCAGGAAGTGCCTAGAAGATGCGTATGGAAAATTAGGGGACATGGGAAGTATCGAAAATTTGAACATCCAGAAATTGAAACTTTTGGAGAAAATCTGGGGGAAATAACTACAGAGATTTTTGGCTATGATGTTGGAAGCACTGGATTTCATACAATTCTAAAGAATGTTGCTGATAGGAAAAACTCATATGAAAAAGCTCTCAACGAGTTTCAAGGAGAACCTGGAAAAGAAGCCAAATCAATACTTCGAGCGTATATGTATGATAAGGAAAACACTTAATGAAAAAGTTAGAAAAGCCACAGTTTGATATGGAAACGATTATAGATAGACAGTACCTGTTTGGGGGATTCAAAGGAATATTCCTTTTTTCTCCTTAGTTCGATAGCAACATCATGTTCCAATCCTGTTAGGCGGTCTACCCATTCGT
>OGEO01000604.1_pt1 | contig 31478 bp, 42 predicted proteins | sample 1570661 | NCBI WGS metagenome assembly OGEO01 (sample SAMEA2582142, study PRJEB24529) | metagenome | biome: Human gut stool | place: China | collected 2011
AATTTTAGCATGTCATTTAGATTCCAGCAACGCTAATTTAATCAATAGTCAAGTTACCCCTTCTCAAACAATACTTTCACACGAGCTAACAAGCTACTCAATAACTTATCTGAAACATTTTCGATATATCGATAGTCTCTAGCATTGAAATCTATTGTTACCAACTGGTCGAGCAAGACCTTGCCTGTTGTCTCGGTATCTTTCAGGGGAACATAAAAAGGATATTTCCTTTTAGTGTTGCTGATAGGAGCAAAAATAGCAAGGTTAGAATACTTCGTAACAATGCTATGACTTAAACAAATATAAGGGCGATAGCCTTTTTGTTCATGACCCTGTTTAGGGTCAAGTTTAATTTTAATGATAGACCCTTGCTTAATACCTACCATTGTTCATGACCAACACTTTCAAAAATGAATGGTGTTACAGAAACTGGCTCACCATGATAATACTTGAAAAGGTCATCAACTGTTAATTCTGGGACTGTCGTTGCCTTTTTAAGAATAATCTTGTTCCCTGATACTTCATAATCGAGAATATCGTTGGTGTGTAGTTGTAGTTGCTGTACTAATTGTTTTGGGAGACGTATTGCTGAACTGTTCCCCCATTTATTGACTGTTAGTTGCATAATGCCACCTCCTCCTTTTAAGTACTATATCACAGAAGTATCATTTTGTATATACTTTATTTTTCTGACTGTCTTTTCCCTTGCGAGGTGAGGCCCATGGGAACATGGAATAATCTTCAGGAAGGTTTCACAGTCAATGAGCGTCTTCCAGACACTCTCGTTGATGTTGCTGTTTGGCACGTTTTTAATCGCGCTACTCAGCTATATCGACAAGCACCACAAATAAAAAAGCCGCCCCGATCATAACTTTGGCGAGTTACGAGACGACATTATCGTTTAGTTAACTAATGCCACCGCCTTTGAAGCGGCTTGCGCGGGAAGTCCTGTTTTCGGCGGGACTTCCTTTTTCTGTTTATATTATAGCATAACCTTTAAAAACTGGCTAACGCTTTAAACTTTGATCGGGTTCGGATTTGGGTTGTTTGATTGATGGATTTTCTTCAGTAAATGCTTGCAACTGTTTTTGTGTTCGATTACTGATTTCATGGTGTATATCATTTAGTTTACTTTTTAGTTCTGATTTTTGTTGTGGGTTCCTTGCTTGTTGAACTTGTTGTTGCAAGCTTTGATATGACTGATTAAGCGCTCAGGCTGATAGCTTTTTTATTTTACATTTAAATTACAAGTGCATACCCCCATCTTCATGCCGATTATGGGTTTGGTGTTGCCGCTGCTTTTTCGTCATTGCCCACTCAGTCTCTTTTAAGCCGTGTGTCTGTTTTTGTCGTTCGTAATCTTCATCACGGGCATATAGGGCAGTCATGATTGCGTTACTAAAGGCTGTCTTTAAGTAGTAGCTTGGACTAACTGGCTTGTAATTTAGCGGTTGATAATGTCCCATATTTACTTTTCTATACTGGTCGTCCTTGGCTTGTTGCTCTTTTAACTGCTTTTGGATTTTCTCGATCTGACTGTTCTTAATCATTGGATCGGCTTTGCATTCACCCAAAAAGAGTTGTTTAGTACCGTCATGCTTTAAAACCCGTTGTAAATGGTGATTATCTAACTGATCTAAGCTCAGCTGTCCCGATAGATAAGCTAGTCCTTGTTGATGTTCCTGAGTATTGAATACCCTCGGTGGATTTTCCCGCCATTGTGCGATTGTTTCAATCTTGCACGGTTTTAAAGCTGGATCATAGTACATCACTGCTGTATAGGCCTGTTCCTGTTTAATCATTGGTAATTCATTAAAATCGCCGTTAGGAAAGGCTCTTCTTAAAACTTCCTGGTATTGGGTTTGAATAACTTGCTTCACAGCCATGATTGTTCGTAAATCTTTGACTGCTCGAGTAATCTTTTGCTGCTCGGTTGGTGAATACTTTTCTAATAGACCTTGATCAACGTGTTCTAGACTTTCTAAGCTATCATCATGAATCATCAGCGTATATTTAAGCTTGATTCTGACTTCCTTTTCTTGTTGCATTAATAACTTCCAACCAACGTATGGCCGTTTGGTAAAGGTCAATAATTGTCGGGTCAATAAATCATCACGAATATTCATTAAACGTTCGTTTAATTCACTGCCTTTGAAAATCGTTTGTTCACTATTAGTTTCTTTAATCAATTCCCGTCGTTCAGCCGCGGTTATCTGTTCAAAATCAAGCTTTGGATAAAGTTTTTTAGTCGTGCGATCAACTACTTTATTTAAGAGTTCATCTGCTTTTTTTAGTGAACTTTCTTGTTGGTTAATCGTCAATAATTGCTTAGTGACATCTTCACCAATAGCGTGCTTAATTAAGGTACTGTTTTTCCAATTAAATAGCAGACGCCGTTTATCATCTAAACTCTCCAGACTGATATAAGTTTTCAGTTCATGACTTAACTCATTTACCAACCTTTTTTCATTAAATGAGAAGTGTTTACTTAGGCTATCTAAATGACCTCGATTAATTACTTTTTCCTGCATATTTTTATAGCCAGCTTTGGACTTACGATAGGTCTTAACTTGTTGATTAAATGCCTTTCTTTCATGCCGTTTACTATTGATTCCCTCGTGTTGCATTGGTGTATCAGCTATTCCCTGTTCCACAAACGATTTTTCACTAATCCGATCCGGAATATTTTTTTGTGCTAAGAACTGATTAACACTCAACGCCCAATTTTTTCGCCACTCATTAATTTTTTCCTTTTTATCCCAATCAACCAACCAAATTTTTCTTTGTTTTGGAAACCCACTTTTGGTTAAAAGTTGCTTGCCATTTTCATCTTTAATGTACTGCGTCTTTGCTTTTAATCCCCAACTACCATCGGGGTTAAATGGTCGGTTCGTTAACATCACATGTGCGTGCGGATTATCTTGGTGATCACGATGAATTGCTACGTCAGCTACCATGCCTTGATCGACAAAATTTTCTTGCACATATTTTGTCAGTAATTCTTTCTGTTCGGATTCACTTAATTCTACCGGTAAAGCCACGTTAAATTCTTTTGCATACCGTGAGTTTGATTTACGATCTTTCTTTTCAACTTCATTCCATAATTGTTCTCGATTACTGGCCCATTCTGGTGCGTTTTTTGGGGTTAAAATAAAGCTTTCTGGCATAACCGCGCGGGCATAAAAGTAGTGGCGTCCTTCCTTATCATCAAATAATTTTTCACCGCTTCGATAAGCGGCACTGGCAATTGCACTTCGTCCTTTTCCAGCACTAATATTACTAAAACTCATATGAAAAATTGCCATGTTAGTCACCTCTTTGCTTTGATTCTATGAGCTTGACTTTGTTGTCGCCATCGGCGACTTCTAATACAGGATTTTGGGGGTTAGCACAACATAGAATTTATTCTATGTGTAAGTGCGCATTGACCTCGTTTCACTCAGTCTGCTGATAACCTAAACTCTCCATTTAGTTTAGATCTTCCGCTTCGCTTTTTCAACTTTTATACTTTGACTTTGCGTTTACATTATGATATAGTGACCGTGATTATTTGTAAAACGATTGGAGAAATCCTCATGTCTCAAAGTAACTTAGAAAAACAAGAAGCTAAATTAAAACAGCTTAACCAAAAAATTAAAGAAGAAAAATATAAAATTGAACAACGGCTAGGTAAACAGATTATCAGCCAAGCCAATTTAGAGTATACTAATTTATCTAATGACCAGATTAAGCTTTTAGCTAAGCAATTTTCTGAATTTTTAAAGGAAAAGACAGTAGATCATTAATCATAAGAGATGAGTAAATTCCATGCCTAATCAATATGAAAAATTAGTTAAACAGCAAGCGCGTTTAAAACAAAAAATTGAGCGGGAAGATTTTAAATTACGGCAATCTAAATACTATGAAAATCGGCAAGCCCGTAAAGCCCGTTCTCGCCGACTAATTCAAAAAGGAGCCTTACTCGAAAAATACTTTCAGGCTGATAACTTATCAGTCGAACAAACCGAAGAACTTTTAAAAATATTTGCTAATTACGTTAATGCGCATAAACCGAACAAATTCAAAAACGATCAACCTAATAACTAGGCCGATCGTTTTTGTTTTCAGGATTATTTTTTAGCTTAACTTCTGGGTTATGATCTACAAAATTTTTTAACTGATTTTGCACCTTTTCTGAACAATTAATATTTTGATTTATCCAAGGGAAATGGCTTAAATCATTCTTGATTATTTGCCCTTTTTCTCTTTTATAAACAGTAACAAATTTTTCACTATTATCATAAATAAAAACATTGTCACTTTTAAACGCAACCGCTGATAAATTATGATTTGATTGCCGGTAACGTTTTTTGATTATTTCTGATGGCACACCATGTCCACCCTTTTGTACCCGATCCTCTACTCTCTTAATAGCTAAATTTTCATCTCGTAGGGCAACATACAATAAAGTCACTTCAAAGCCATTTTCATGCGCCTTATCAATCAAATTTAGTTGAGCCTTACCTCTTCCAGCAAGTGTTGTTTCTACATGAATACTTTGTCGGTTATCTAAGGAATAGTGTAGTTACTTTATTTCTTCACGCATGGCTTTTAAATTATCGCTGTCTTTATGCCAATCGCCACCCATTTGTCGTAAAATCTCATCAGCATTAATCCGTTTTGTTTTATCAAACAATATGGGAAATGTATCGTACAGCGTACTCTTACCTGCTCCGTTAATACCAGCAACAATAATATATTGGGGTTTATCTATCAACGGACAAAGTCCTTTCGCTTAATAACCTCATCTTGCCTTTTATCTAAAAAGTAGGTATACAAAGCATCATATACTTTACGCTTTTCTGGATCTGGCTCATGTAATGATTTATCAAGTAAATCTTTCAAATCAGTTTGTTTGGCGATTTCAAAAAAGTCATTAATTGTAATTGTATCTTTCATGTTAATCACACTCCCAAGTTATTAATTTATTTAATCTAATAAGCTATTAATCTTCATCTGGATCATTGAGCCAATCAGCAACTTCTTTAGCGTCTTTTAACTCTGTTACTGGTGTCTCCTTAGTAGCTTTTAAAAGACCTAAATTAGCTCTTTCCGCTTCGCTCAGAGCTGGTTTAAACGGTAACGCTGCTTCCGCTACGATCCGCTTATAAAACATGTTAATCGCTGTGGTTGGATTTAGACCCAACTCGTTTAAAACTGCTTCCGTATTATCAGCCAAGTCTTTATCAATTTTGACTTGGACCCGTTTCTTTTCCTTAACTGCCATGATTGTCTCACTCTCTCTTAACTACTACCATTATACTACCTTTTGAGTATTGGTTCAATTGTATAGATTTTCGAAAGCTGCATGTTAGCTGCCCTTTTATCAATAGCATCTAATATTTGGCCTCTAAAGCGTTCAGAGACGAATCAAAAATACAATCTAGTATAATTTATGCCAATTTGGCTTAAAGTGGCTTAAATGAGCTTATACGGTGTTTTAATTCCAAGTGCGCTCGCTATCAACATTCCGATAGATTGTTTTTAGCAAAGTCTTTGAGCTGGTTTTGGGTTCTTTTACTAATCTCGTCTTCAACTAATTCATCCGTTTTTTTAGTTGCTTGTACATCTGGTTCAATTCATTAGCACTTAATTCTTTGTTTGCTCGAATTTGTAATCCTTGAATACCATTATCATATGTCCACTTTTTAACTTTAGTCATGTCATTAGTCCGATAATAATTGGCAATTAGTTCGTTCCATTGATCCCACTTATCTAATGGGATATTAATCAAACCAGCGCCACCGTCAATCATAATTTTATTGGCACTTAAAGTTGCCGTCCTTTTGTTTCCGTCCCAAAAGATTTGTTGGCGCATATTATGATACATGACAGTCAATGCTTTATCAGTTGTCGTCATTTGTGGATCAGCCAAGATTTTTTGTAAAAAGGATTGTTCTTGTTTTTCGTTAATTAAAGGCGGCTCAAAAAAGTCTTCACTACCTAAATTAACTCCCCCTTTCCCTTGCCGTAATTCTCCTGGTACTAAGGCGTCTTCTGCTGCCACAATTTTGTTGATTTGTTTTTCCATGGTTAACGTTAAAGGGGAATTTTGAGTAGTGATATATTGCCACCCACGCTTTAAATTAACAATCGTCAAAACATCTTCAACAGGTACTCCTGCTACGCTCATACCGTCCATAATAGTTTGTGTTTGTGGCAATGTGGTATTAACGCCTTCAAAGCGAGCATTAGTATGCACTAACTTGGTAAAATTTGCTCGAGCAAACCGTTGGTTTTCCGCAGTTGTGAATCTATACTTGTCCATATATGTTCGTGTCTTAGCCATATTTTGTGCCTCCTTTTTATTTCAGTCACTGATTATTTGAACTGTCTATGTTAAATCACAAAGTGCTTTTCATTGATGATTTGTTCTTGGCGTTTATCTAAGAGGTAAGTGTGTAACGCATCAAACAGCTTGCATTTATCAGGATCTCGATTTTGGGCTGCTTGCTCCCAAAGGGCTTGAATATCGACTGCCCATGGGTCAGCCAACAATTGCTCAATTGTTTCGACCTCTTTGCTGGATTTGGTCATTTAAAAAGCTCCTTTCACATTCCCTTAGTTCAGTCGTCACCAATTCAGCCACTCAAGGTGCCTATTTTTTTGCTTCTAAGCGATTTTAATAATTATGCATGTAGCACTTAAAACGGCTCAAATGAGCTTACACGGCTTTTTAATTCCAAGCGCGCTCGCTACCAAGATTCTGTTCTTCGGGGTGTTTGGCTGCATATTCTCTAGCTGCTTGTTGGTTCCACCAAACACCAAATAGGTTTTGCATGGTGCCGTACAGGTAGTTCTCAACATTCTTGATATGTTTCTCGTCGCTTCTTAGGGCATTAAAATAGCGTCTTAATGTCTTGGTTATCATTTTTTTTAAATCAGGGTCATCTAATAGAATCCATACGCCTAAATCTTTATGTTCTTTTTCAACAGCATATTTGGCGTTTAAGATAATACCAATAAAGCGCCGCATTTGTTGCGGGGTACGGCACCAAAAGCTAAGTAGTTGCAATGCTTCTGGTTCCAAGAAGACTGGTAAGCCATTGTCTTCGTCAGTTAAGAATTCATCAGCATGTTTTACTAGATCTCGATTTTGGACTTCGATTTCAGCTGGTGAAAAATTAGTTGTGGAAAAGTCCAACTTTTGAGTATCTATATCGTATCTATTAGTATCTATATTATTTTTATAGTCTTTATATAGATTGTGTGTGATTTTCACATTTCCGCTTGTATCAAGGGTTTGAGCGGTCTCATCAACGGACTTATGCGGAAGTGTGATTTTCACATTTCCGCTTGTATCAAGGGTTTGAGCAGTCTCCTGCGGAAGTGTGATTTTCACATTTCCGCTTGTATCAAGGGTTTGAGACACTTTTGGGCTATCTTCACCGCGTAAATAGACATCGGTTGCTTTCACATCGAGCTTGGACAGATATAAGCGATTCGGTTCATTCTTTTTTGTTTTTGGGTTAAAGCCCAGTTGTTTTTGCATCAGCAAATGAGCGGTTTCGAGTTCTTTTTTTATTTTGACTACTTTTTGATTATGGCAATTAAATAAATTTTCGAGTTCTTGATTGGTAAAAGTAAAATAGACGTGTCCTTCTTCATCAACCCAGTTGTTGCGCAAAGAGTACTCTAGCCGGTCTTTCAGTACCATATAAGCCAATTTAGCGTCACTGCTTAAATGCTTGTATTGCTCGCCATACATTAATACCTTAGGAAACTGGAAAAATAAGGCTCCATATACGTTATCTGCTTCATAGTAATTAAAATTTGTTGATTTTGTCATAATAAAAGCTCCCTTTCTTGACTGACACACGCTGTCTCAAAAGAGAGTTGCTAAAACATTTGATTTGCATTATAATACAAATCTGATATGCTTTAACTGAATTACAAAGCGAACATTGGACGTGATCGGCTTTGTAAATTTACCAGCATGTGTCTACATGTATCTGTTTGTGAGTTGCCCAGTCGGCAACTTTTTTTATTTCTAACAACAAAAAATGGACTGAATAGCTCCAGTTAGCTACTTAGTCCATTGACTTTAATTTGTTTTTAACTATCCTTAACTTGCCCTTTCGGACTGGTTTGCGGTATAATTAACCTACAAATTAAGAGCAATGTTCAGCCGATTTTAACTTGGCGGTGAAAATCGGCTGAATCTAAGTAGCTGCCTACTAGCTACTTGCTAAACCAAAGGTCCCTGATTTCTCGTGAATTGGGGACCTTTTTGGTTTAGCTTGATCTCTTTATTCGGTTGTTAAATTAGTTTTAGTTTAGCATAGTACTTCCTAACCGGCAACTTTATTTGGTCCAGTATACTTTACAAGCTTTTATCTAATTGCGAGATAATTAAATAAACTGTTTGATTAATTATTTATTTAATTATTAAATTGCATCTATGATTGAAGCTAAGAATTCTGACCGATTTTTAAATCCGTTTTTTCGGGCAGCTGTGTCCATTTTTTTTAATTGACTTTCAGTAATTGAGAAGGTTACTGATCGCTTACGCTCTACTTCTTTTCGACTGATATTTTTTAAAAATGCTACTGCATTGTTCTTGTTATCTTTCAATGTAGTTTCGTAACTTTCTCTCATTTCTTCGTCTTTTTTATGGTTGAATGAATCTAAACTCATAAGCTAACTCTCCTTACTTGGTTTTACTTGCTAATTCTTGAAAAAGATGATCAGCTTTTTTTATGAACTTTTGATTTTGCTTTAAAACGGCTTTATCATGATTGGCTAATTCAAATATCGAAGTGTGCCTTGCAGTAGCTTTATTAAAGAGCTCTCTTTCTGGAATTATAGTTGCGACTGTTTCATCACCTTCTATATGTTTTAGCAAATCGCGAGACATACTTGTATTATGTCTAATCATATTAACGATAAAGAAAAGTTTTGCGTCTACGTAAGTTTCGCCAGTTCGATAATCAAAAAGTGATTTTCTGAATTTTTCGAGTCGTGTTTCTAGGTCAAACTTAGCATTGTAGCCATGCTCACTGGGTGTGATGGGACTAAGAAGGTAATTACTGATAGCAATAGCATTTTTAGTGATGGTACTAAAATCTGGGTGTGTATCAATTAAGATATAGTCATAGTCGGTTAAGTTTAATGAATCGGAGTTGTTTTTAAACCACATGAATAACATCATTTCTTTGTTACTGTTATTTTCTAGATAACTTCCCAAAACATCTAGGTCTATAAAACCGGCGATTAAATCTAGATTTGGTCCGACACTGTCAATTTTTACTTTTTGAGCATTATCGTCTTCTTTAAATGCTTCAGCGATAGTATTGTTTCGTCGTGTCTTTTCAAAAACGGTTGTTAAATTACACTGATGATCTAAATCGATTAATAGAACCTTCTTGCCATGTTTGGCTAACCAATCACCATAATTTAAAGTCAAGGTTGTTTTACCGACACCACCCTTGATGGCAGTAAAAGTAATAATTTTCATCTTGATACCTCCTTTGTCTAGTTTAATTATATCGTTAGCAGACAAATAAATAAACAATTTATTAAATAACTAACGTAACAATTTTAGCCGGCTTGATAAAGAATTACTTATAGAACTTTGCTATTTTACCAAGACTAGTCCCTAGTCAACGGCTTTTAACGCTTCTTATGATAACGACCATGGAATAATTTTTTATGAGAACCAATATTAACAGCAACGAGTACTAAATCTTGATTGTTGACTTTATAGATAACTACAATGTCATTTATTTCAGTTGGTTGCTGCCCTTTGGGAGTATCACGAAGATGAAATTTCCGATAGCTAATATAGTTTCCTTCTAATTCGTGATCATGAAAATCATCGGGAAGTATGTCGCCATCGAGGAGAATAAAAATAGCGTCTTTTACTTCATCAATAATTGTTACATCAAGCTGTGCAAGATAAGCTAAGTTTCGTTCAAACGATTTTCGTGGTTTATATTGATATCTCATTGGTTACTGTTATCCTTTGGCTTAAAACTATTCCAATAATCGTCAGTTGGTTCAACGATAGGATCATCAGGTAAGATATGCATTTCGATTAACTTATCTCTAGCAATAGCATAATCTAGTGAATCTTCTTTAGCATTAACAGCCTCAAGAAGGGTATTGAGTTGTTCTTGTGAGATAACAGCTGCTGCTCGTTGATTAGAACGTGCAATTAGTACTGTTTGATTTTCATCATTAACTTTATCTAAGTAGTCTTTAATATGATTACGGAAATCACTTTGAGTAGTAGCAATTGGCATAATAAGGACTCCTTTCTCTTTTTATACATTATATTGTACTATATTATGTACGTTGCTTCTACTACTAGTGTCTCATAATAGTTAGACAAAAGTTCTAACCATTGTGAGGCGCTTTTTCTATGGGGTGAATTTAGAATTGAAGTGCAACACAAAGTAAAAAAATAAACCCATACCGGGTAGAATATGTTTAACGACCAAATCAAACAATTCGAGGTATCCGGTATGAGCTATAAATATCTTACTATAAAAGGGTCAAGTCCAAAATGTTGGTGTAAATTAAATTCCGCGAATTTATCATTTCACAAGCTTAAGCTTACCGGCTTCTTCTGAGTCGGCATCTTTTTCAATCCCGTGGTAAACGGTCATGTTTAAGTATCGTGGACCAGCAGCCCATTTTTCATTCTGTTCAATCAGTAGTGCTCCCATTAGTCGCAAGACGCTTAGATCATTCGGGAATATCCGGATTACACGGTCACGACGACGGATTTCTTGATTAACCCGCTCAATTGTATTATTCGTCCGGAGACGCTTCCTTAGCTCCTCTGGGAGCTGGTAAATCACCATTAATTCGTCAAAACTATTTTCTAATTTCTTCACCACCTTAGGGAACTCGGTCTGCCAATCTTTAACCAATTGGTCACGCCGTTCAACCGCTTGGTCGTACGTTGGAGCATTAAATAAATCTTTGAGTCGGTTAGCAACTTCTTTACGATCCTTGAGTGCCAGAATACTTGTACAGTCATTACTAAAATGAAATTGACATCTCTGCCAAAGGCTACCCTGAAATTGCGTAGTGATTGCATCCTTTAAGCCACAATGAGCGTCTGAAACAAACATATCAACGTTAGTAAGGCCCCGCTGTTTAAGTTCACTAAAGAAGTCCATCCATGCAGCTTTTGATTCACTATCACCGATATCAAAACCGAGCACTTCTCGACGACCGCTAGGGTCGATTCCAATCGCAACGAGTAAGCTATTACTCGTCACAACATGACCATGGTGAACCTTAAATAAAGTTGCGTCGGCATACGCAAAAGCATACCCTTGCGTAAGGGGACATCGGTTAAAGTCCAGCACTTGGTCGTCCAAATTACTGCATAAAGCCGAGACCGTACTTTTAGAAAAGGTTGTCCCACATAACTTCTTAGTAATCTCAGCTACTTTACGAGTTGAAACACCTTGGATTACCATTTCCATTAATGCTAAATCAAAAGCCTGTTCACTACGCTGATAGCGTTTGAACAGTTGCGTTGAAAAATTACCATGATGGAGTTTAGGAACGTGTAGTTAAAGTGTCCCTACTCGTGTGGTAAGCTGACAAACTCGATAACCATTCCGTGAATTGGTACGTTCATCCGAACGTTCATAAGCCCTAGCTTTAATCTGCTCAGTCGCTTCGGACTTAAGAATTTCATCAAGAATCTTGGCCATAATTGATTGCATGGCCTTATCCCGATCACCTAGTAATAGTTCCTTTAATTCGTCATCTTCTAAATTTAATTCAACCTTTGGCATAATGAAGTTCCTTTCAGATTTCACAAAGTCCTATTTAGAATTTACACCAATTATACGGACATAACTACTTATAAACATATAATACGAGAGGAATTAAACAAGAAGTTTTCTTTTATGAAGTGTTGCTAAAAATTAGACCGAAATCTAATTTTGGGCAGTCACTACATTGAGGAAAGCTTTTTTGCATTATTTCAGTTGCAAAATTCATCATCTTATCAGCTGAATTTAGCCACTTGTCGACATTAACAACCATTGTTCACAGATATTTGCTAAGCTACGATTAAGCAATTAAGAGGAGAGTGAGCAGATGAAGCTAACAACAACGGACTTAACAAAAAGATATGGTCAAAAAACGGTAGTTAAAAATCTGAATCTTGAAATACCGGCTCAATCGTTAGTTGCCTTTCTAGGGAATAATGGTGCTGGCAAGTCGACAACAATTTCGATGCTGATTGGTTTGTTGAAACCAACTGCTGGTCAAATTAATTTTCTTGATGAGCATAATCAACCATGCCAACCCAAAATTGGAGTAGTTTTTCAAAATAGTATTCTTGATAATGAATTGACCGTCAAAGAAAATTTGTATTTTCGGGCAATGATGCAGGGAAAACAGTCGGTTGCTAATATTGGAAAAGTGACAGAGGTTTTGGGATTGAGCAACTTCCTTGAGCAAAAATATGGTAGTTTATCCGGTGGTCAAAAACGACGTGTTGATATTGCGCGTGCCTTATTGAATGACCCCGACTTTTTATTTTTAGATGAGCCAACTACTGGATTAGATATTCAAACTCGGACGGTCATTTGGCAGCTGTTAAATGATCTGCGTCAAAAAAATAATTTGACTATTTTTTTAACAACACATTACTTAGAAGAAGCTCATGATGCTAATCTGGTTTATATCGTTAATCAAGGGGCAGTCATTGCTTGTGGTTCTGCAGCAGAAATAATTGCAGCAAATACTGAGAATTATCTTGAGATTAGGACATCGCACAAGTTTGCCTTTCCAGCTAATTGTGAAAAAGTTGGTCAAGATCAGTATCGTATAATCGATCTTCCAATTTCAGCTGCGATTGATTTTCTAGCACAGAGTCGAGCAGTAATTGAGCAATTTGAGTATCATCATGGCACACTTGACGATGCATTTATGAATTTAACTGGAAAGGAGCTGCAATAAAATGCTGCCATTAATAAGACGAAATTTAAAATTATTTTTCCGTAATCGAGCTGGAGTATTTTTTTCTTTGTTAGGAGCCTTAATTTCTTTTGGACTATTTATTATTTTTTTGAAGTCTAACATGTTAGATTCGTGGAAACAATTGCAGCATCCAGCCAGAGTACTTGATCTTTGGGTAATTGGCGGGACATTGGCCGTGGCCAGTATTACTACGACTTTAAGTGCTTTATCCAGAATGGTGTCAGACCTTGAATATCGGGTTTTTGATGATTTGATTTTAACTGGTTTAAGTCGCTTGAAAATTCGACTCAGTTATGTTTTGGCAGCAACAATTATTGGAACTCTATTGCAAATAGCACTTTTTTTAATAATGGTTAGTTATTTTTCTTGGGTTGATGGCATCAGTATTCCTGGATATATCACTTTTCAAGTGTTGATAGTTACAATTTTAGCATCATTTTCAGCAAGTGTGCTGAATTTCATTCTAGTTTATCGGATGAAAAATATTGATACTGTTGGCAAGTTTTCTTCAATCGTTGGGGCAGCTTCAGGATTTTTAGTGGGAATTTATATTCCAATCGGTGTTTTGCCAACTTTTGCGCAAAATTTAGTCAAGTTAACACCAGGGGCTTATGTAGCAGCAATCTATCGTCAGCTGTTGATGCATGATATACTGAAAAACGTTCAACCAAATATTTTGCATAATTTACAAAAAACACTGGGAATTGGAATTAATTTAAATGGTAATCTAACCACAAAATTGCAAAACTTTGCAATAGTTACCGGTGTAACCGTAATTTTATTAATAATTATCTTGATTACCAACAAACATGATCAAAATAAATCTGTTAGTACGGAGTGAAATAAATGGAAGTACGATTTGAAAAAAACATTATAACTGGCGAAGAAATTGAAGTAATCGTTAAAGCAAATCGTTTAACTAATAATGTCAAGAGTTTAATGGCTTATATTAATCAATTTGATCAGAAGCCACATCGAATTCTACCAATTAAAACCAATGACAGTATCATAATTGTTAAGGTGGATGATATTATCTTAGTTGATGTGCAAAAAAATACGTTGTCAATCGAAACATTGACCGCTAAGTATCTGATACAAGAACGATTGTATAAGTTTATCCAGAAACTGCCTAAAGATATCTTTGTTCAAGTGTCAAAACATGCAGTAATTAACCTTGATTATTTGCTGTCACTTGAAGATAGCTTTGCTGGTTCGATGACTGCTAAAATGGAAAAGAGTTTGCGAACTAGTGTTAGCCGCAAGTATTTAAGCGATCTGGAAGAACATTTAGGACTTTAAAGGGTGAATTGTTATGTCAAAAAATTTCAGAAATGTAATCAATTGTTTTACAAACGGAGTCGGATATGGTGCAACAACTTTTTTATTGTTTGTTGCCTTTGATGGGTTTCAGAGTGTAACAACATTTAATGTGCTAAGTGTTTTAATCATTAGTGGGTTAATTGGGGTGCTGACTTTAGTTTTTGACCTAGATAATTGGTCATACTTGGTTGAACTGTTGCTCCATTTTCTCGGGGCCTTTAGTTTGATTCTAGTGATGATGTGGTTGAATCATTGGCTGAGCTTACAAAATTGGTTGAATTTTTGCATCAGCTTTATAGGAATTTATTTAATTATCTTTTTTATTGTCAAGATGAAAATAGCTTCTGATGTCAAACGGGTTAATCAAAAATTGTCTGAACGGCATCAGAAGAAATGAGTGGGATCGTCGCATTTTTTAAAATGTTGATAAAGCTAGAAAATTGAATTTGAAGCGATCTTTAAAAGCCAGATTAAATCTGATTGAAAAGATTGCTTTTTTAATAGCTGGTTAATAACATTTACAAGTAGAGCTTTGGCTTTTGATGATACTTATTTGTGCTGCGATTAAGCAACGTCTGTTTTTAAAGGAGAGTGTCAAGAATGTTGTGTAAAAAAGGAAACTTCGTCCGCATGAATTGACAATTCTAAAACATCGAATCAAGCGTGTCGTGACAGTCCTTGAATCCCCGATGTGCTCGATTCTCAAATTTATCGTTGTACTCCATTACTTGCGTCATGATAAAGCGATCGAGGGCCCCTTCGTTTGGAAACTGCTCTTTACGTCGGGCCATCTTCTTCAGGCTCTTATTAAACGACTCAATTAGGTTCGTCGAGTAGATGGTCTGACGGATCGCAGTTGGAAAACTGAAGAACGTGAATAGCTCCGCCATTTGGACTAGATTCTTAATTCGACGCTTATAACTAGACTCCCACTTAGCACTGAAAGCCGCCAATCGTTCTTTGGCGGCTTGTAGGTTCTCTGCTTGCCGAATAGCCTTAAAGTCGGTGATAATCTCCCTGCGATCGTTTTTGCGAACGTATCCTAAAAGGTTGCGCTCTGCGTGGACCCAGCACCGTTGAAACTTCGCCTGCGGGTAGTTAGCCTCAATCGCAGATTGAAGTCCAACTAAACCGTCGACGATGAACAACTGAATATCTTTAATCCCCCGTGCGCGTAATCCCTGGAGTAGTTCAGACCAAGCGGCTCCGTTCTCGGTCGGTGCGATACTGTAGTCAAGAACTACCTTACCACCGTCACTTCGAATTCCGATCGCTACGTTAACGGCTTCTCGTTCAACGGTACCACGGCGTAACGGAATGTAAGTAGCATCGAGGAACACACAGACGTACTGTGAGTACTTGAATTTGCGCTCATGGAACTCTTCAACCAGGTGTTCCGTCCGCTTAGTGATGTTTGAAACCGTGGTTGGTGAGTAGTAGTGGCCGTACATTCTCTCGACCATATCAGCGATTTCACGAGTTGTGACGCCCTTGGAGTACATCTTGATGACCATTTCCTCCAGTCCATCAGTTCCGACGCATGTAAAGAGGGAAGAGGGCGTTTTGAAACTTGTTTAACCGGTCCCGTGGGATCGTCAGATTAATTTCACCGTACTTAGTGTCGATAGTGCGGGTGTACGTCCCGTTCCGGTAGTTCACGTCGTCTTTTGATCGGTCGATCCGAGTATGTGGTTCGTAGCCTAGCACCGCAGTCAGTTCATTTTGAAGGAACTGATTAGCGGCCACTTCGATTTGACGACGTAAGACTTCATTCAGGGTAATATCTTTGTCTGAAGATAGCGCTGCGATAATATCTTTGTTAAACTGGTTCATGGGGAAAGCCTCCGTATTCTGATTGGTTTTTAGCGATTTCAATCATACGGGGAAGGCTTTTCCTTTTTCAATACCCTCAAGGTATCAATTTACACAAAATATTTTACACTCCCTTCCTTTCAGATTTTACAAAGTCCTATTTAGAATTTACACCAATTATACGGACATAACCAAAAGACAGCCACCGCCCTTAAAACTTCTTGCGAAGTTTATTATACAAAGAAACTCGCAACAACATCAATCAGATCGAAGTACTAGATTTTGTTTAACGTAGTAACAAAATAAAGGAGAGGCTACCAATGTGTGTACCTAATTTATTGCAGTTTGTACCTAATGATTATATTGCAAATAATTATTTAAAAACTAATTTTTATTTAAAAGATGTTCTATGCTATAGAAAATTGGTCTCCTTCCATTCATGCTGATGTTCCATTAGTAAAAGTCTTAGTGTCATGCTTTTCTTATTGATTATCATGGCTTTTCTTTTGCCTATTCTCAAAAAGCCCGCTACCTTCCTAATGAGGTAACGGGCCTTTTGATATAATTTCCTATCCAAATAGTCCAGCTTTCTTCCAGCCACATTGTTTCAAATAATCTCGAATCGACTTTTTAATGATTGAAGTATCTAACCTAGATTCAACAATTCCAACTTTACCGCTCTCCTTGTCCTGTCCAATACCAAAAGAAATACTTTTCTGATAAGTCTTTCCCTTAGAAAAGGAGATGTCTTTACTGAAAGATAATTTACCGTTATGCATCCTAATACTTGATATCTTGCTAGAAGTGCTATCAACCTCCTTCCATTTCCCGTTATCTTTCAAAGTAACTGTAAAAGTAAACTCTTTGTCCTCATCGGAGATTCCACCCTCAGTGAAAAACCGGGCATCCATCCATTTCCATGTACCAATAATCGAATCTCCTTCAACAGTAACTTTCCAAGGATTGTTATCAGAATTTAGAACCTTTGGTGCGTCGCTTAAAACTTTTTCTTTCTCAATCATAAGAAATCATCTCCTTCTTTTGATAATCATTACTAAACATAACTAATCTTATAATACCAAGAAGACCAGTCATATCGCCAGTAGTAAACCTGATCATACTATAACCGTAGTATACAATATCAATGATTCTAGATATAGCAAGAAGCAAAAATTGATCGATTGTCCGGCCGATTTTATTAACTAGGGGCGATGTATCATGTAGAAATGATAAGCCGACGTCCATATGGAGCCATGATGATGGGATTTTCACCAGATTAAAGCCATATTGGCCAATCGACAAGACATCGACGGCTTTGGCACAATCCTGAAGATTATTCTATGTTTCCATGGGCCTCACCTCACAAGGGAAAAGACAGCCACTGCCCTTAAAACTTCTTGCTCAATCCATTATACAGGAAAATTAAAAATCAACCAAGAACAATAAAACTGCTCTTGACAGCAAAGGAAAGCTACAACCCTAGCAAGGTCAGCAAGCAAGGCTAATAGTACTGCTGCAATGGGAAATAACAAGTGTCCAGTAGGGCGGGTCCAAGAGCGGGCACAAATCCTACCAGACAGTACAATTACAAAAGTAAAGAAGGTCATAAAATCAGCTACTAGAGGGAACTGTGGTAAAAGACAAATAAGATGGTTAAATGATGACTATAAAGTCAAGTCAGATAAACAGGTATTTGAGCATATAAATTGCTTTTGACATCTTACTTACTTATAATAAGTACAATAATAAATGACTAGTAAAAGGCGGGTAAAACAATGGATAAATTTAAAAATATTATTATTGGATTTGGTAAGGCGGGTAAGACATTAGCTAAGTACTTGGCGCAGCATGATGAGACCGTGCTTCTGATCGAACGGTCAAAACAAATGTATGGAGGGACTTGCATCAATGTTGGCTGCCTACCATCTAAAAATTTAATTTTAAATGGTCAACGTGGCTTAGACTTTACTGCGGCAGTTAATAAGCGTGGTGAGATGACTAGACAGTTGCGAGACAAAAACTATCACATGGTGGCTGATGAGCCACTAGCAACGGTTTGGAATGGGTCAGCCCGTTTTATCGACAATTATGTTTTGGCAGTCGTAATGAGTGATGGAACAACTAAGAAGGTGAGAGGTGAACGCATCTTCATTAATACTGGAGCGGTTCCAAATTGGCCATCAATCCCAGGGCTAGAATTCGGTCAGCGGATTTTTACGTCTAAAGAAGCTATGGAATTGAAGAAACAACCGAAACGACTAGCAATTATTGGCGGCGGTTATATTGGCCTTGAATTTGCTGGAATGTTTAATTCATTTGGTACGCATGTAACGATTTTCGACCAACATACCAGATTGTTAGAGCGCGAAGATCCTGATATTGCGACCGAGGTCGTAACAGATCTGACTGACGCAGGGATCGAGATTAAACCGGAGACTCAACTAACTCAAGTAAAAGATAATGGTGAGAAGGTTACGTTATATTATCAACAAGGTGATCAAACTAACACTGCGGAATTTGATGCGGTATTAGTTGCAGTCGGTCGACGACCTAATATAAGTAGTTTAGGACTAGAAAATACTGATATTGCTTTAACCAATCGCGGTGCTATTCAGGTCGATGATCATTTAAGAACTACAGTACAAAACATTTGGGCTTTAGGTGACGTTAATGGTGGCCCTATGTTCACTTATGTCTCATTGGATGATTTTCGTATTATCATAGATCAATTGTTTGGTAAGGGGAATCGATCAACGGCTGATCGATCGGTAATACCAACTGCTTCATTCCTAAATCCACCGCTGGCCAACGTTGGCTTAAATGAACGTCAGGCCAAGAGTGCAGGTTATAACTTTCAAACTTTCAAGCTATCAGTTAAGGCGATTCCAAAGGCCCGTGTTTTAGAAGCACCACGTCAGCTCTAAAAGCTCATCCTTGATCAAAATACACATTGTATTTTAGGGGCAACTTTGTATGCCGCTGAGGCTCATGAAACTATTAATCTAATTGCATTAGCGATAAAGGCCAAATTACCCTATGAAAAATTACGCGACATGATCTATACTCACCCAACAATGTCTGAAGCCTTGAATGACCTTTTTAAGACTCTGGTTGTGAAAAACTAGCACCCTAGAAGCATAAAGAAAGAACCGTTTGGAATTTCAAATGAAACTCTAAACGGTTCTTCTTCTTAGGAGGCTTATGTCATAAACCCTCTAATAAATTACCTATATTAGTCCACTAAAGGCCATCCAATCATGATCAGATAGTAAACCTGTTTATAACTACTAAACCTAAGCTTAATAGTAACATTACTATTCCAACGAACATCATACCTATTGATGATCTATCACCTGTTTGAGGTAATCTACTTGTTTTATCGTATGTTTTACCTTGAGTGAAATCTTTTGGTACTACCTTATTTCCATTATTAGGAACTTGAGGTTTCTTAGGCGTTGTCGGGTTATTAGGAACCTGGGGCTTCTTAGGCGTTGTCGGATTATGGGTATTAGTAATATTGTAACCATCAACAGTACTTGTGTACCCCGCAACTGCGTTTTCCGTAACCGTGTAGGTAATCTTCTTGCCATTAGCATAAGCGGCTAGGTTGTCAAAACTATATTGCCAGTTATCACTAGCGCTAACCGTCTTACTTGCGACTTGTTGACCATTGGCCAATAAGTTCACTGTGATTGAACTTGGGCGGATTCCATCTTGATTGTTGTTATCGTTCCAAGTCTTTGTTCCAGAAACTGAGGTTTTCTCAATCTTATCGATAATTTTAATAACGGCACCTTTTGAATCAAAATTTGTAGAAGTTACGATTACCGTATCTGCTAATTGATATCCCTTAGGTGCACTGACCTCTTTCAATTGGTAACTATCACGTAACAACCCATAGATAGTGCCCTGTCCTGAGGAATCTGTTGTGATAGTTCCTACAACTTCTCCGGTTGACTGTCGAATTACATCAAAGATAGCGCCATGTAATGGATTGCCAGATTCATCCACCTTTTTTATTGTTAAACTATAGTTATATCCGTTTGCAGTACCATTTGCCTCTTGATAATATACTGTATTAGTGTACTCGTTCATCTTATGATTATTATATAGATAACTTGATGAGTTTTTAATTTGTTCTCCGTTAATCAACTTATGAGAAGGCTTTACCTTATATGTGATAAGGAAACCCTGATTGATATTACCAAGATTCACAGAAAAAGATGAGCCATTGAATTCAGGGGTATATTTTTCAGTTACTTCTTTATAGTTAGCCAATGACCAATAGTTATTTTTGTCCTTAAACCAGGTTCCAGTTGCAATTTTTATGCTTGACTGTTCATAATTAACTCCAGCAGAATTAAGAATATCCTTAATAATAACATTATTCCGTTCAGAATTAGTTGTGTTTATAATAATACGGTAGCTAAGTTCATTATTATCATAATCCATCCACCCATATTTATAAAAATCAATATTACTATCACCTTTATTAACTTTATAGCTTATACCCGTGCTATCGATAGTAACTACATTCCCGTTTATTTTAATTGTTGCAGGAAGTACAGTGTCTTTCTTCACCTTTTCTGTATCAGCCATTATTTGCATATTAATGTGGCCGGTAACATCATTATGTTTATCTACATAGTCTGTGTATGTTAAGACCAGCGTCTTTTTTTCTTTATTGATAATTGCACTAGCAACCGTAGTCACCCCATCAGGAGCGTAGACATTAAATGATTGATCTCTAGTAAAATCCAACTCATTAGGAAGTGATATTGTCGTATAATCTCCGGATCTTACTGAATTAGGAACAGAAAAGTCAAAAGAGAATTCTGTAGTTCCTCCACCTGAGATCTCCTTAGTTGATGATCTCTGATTGGTAATTGTAATATCAACGCTAGTTCCTTTATTATGTGCAGATGGGGAACTATTATTCTTAGAAATACTATTAACTGATGGACCCTGATTAGTATTAGCCCCACTATTAGAAGTCGAGTATTGACTATTACTTATATAATTACGGTCCTCCTGAACTGGCTGATTATTGTCAGTTGGTGCTCTCGGTTGTGCTTCTGTATTAGTAACTTGTTTCTGAGACGCCTGATCGTCCGAAGAACTAGTATTATCTGTGGTATTACTATTAACGGTACTTATCTGCGGTTCTTCCTGTTGATTAATAACAGTCCCGGACCCCGTACCGTTCTGAGTAATATTTGTCTTGCTATCAGCATATACGGTCATACCACTATTAGATGATATCCATATTGACCCTAATAACGAAAATAAGACTAGTCCCATCATAAATAAAAGTCGACGATACCTAGATTTATTACTCATACTGTTGCCTCCTTCTTTGTTTTCTATGCGCAATACTAAAGATTATCACATACCCCTATATTACCATATTCTTATAGGAAATTTCACAATTTTTATAGGAAATTTCACACTAACTTCACTAACCGTCAATAGTGACATCACTAGTATTAGCATAGTTATCAAACATATGTTCCCAATGACATAACAAAGGCGCTGTATCGACAGTGAAAAAGCCGGCACAGCGCCTTTTGTTATATTCAAATTCTGGTCTCCTCTATAGGATTTCTCATTTTCATATTCATTAGATTGAAAGGCTTATATGGCCGGGACCTGCTTCTCTTTGCACGTTTAGACTCGGTAGCCAGCTTACTCCAAAATATTCCGTATTAAACAAAACATAAGCTTCAAGAAGAAAAAAGACCAAGTCATAACCGCAAAAACTATTAAAGTCGACTTGACTTTTATCAAAACAGTCGTACAATGTTTTTAATTAGATTAAAGGTATAAATTACTTTTATTTAAAAGTGATTTATACCTTTATTTAAAATAATTAAGCAAATGAGGTGCGGATTTTGGGAGTCCAAAATATTAAGCGTTCAAGTATCTGGAAGATTCGGTTGTCAACAGCAACGATAACGTTGATTCCTGCAGCAGTCGGAATTAATTATGTTGCCAAGGCGTTTGCTGAAGGATTAAAATTACCGGTTTGGTTAGGAACGTTGGGAACTTTTCTGGCAAGTATGTTAGCTGGCCCGGTGGCTGGTGCAATTAGTGGCTTTATTAATAACGTCATTTATGGATTGACGCTATCACCGGTTTCAACGGTCTACGCAATTACTAGTATTGGAATTGGGATTACCGTTGGGGTCCTCCACGCCAAGGGATGGTTTTCATCCGCAAAGAAAGTATTCGTATCCGCTATTATTATTGCAATTGTATCTGCTGTCATTTCAACACCACTCAATGTTATTTTTTGGGGTGGCCAAACTGGGATTCCTTGGGGTGATTCAATTTTCGCTGCGATGATCGCTAATCACATTCCGGTTTGGATTTCATCATTTACTGATGAATTTATTTTGGACATTTTGGATAAAGTTGTTGTTGCCTACTTGGCATTCTTTATCTATCGGCAACTGCCACAGCGAATGATTCACTTTTTCAGGGATGATAAATAATGAATGAACCAAATTCAATTTTACAAGGTTCGGTAGCTCACCGTGGCTGGACGTCGGTAGTTGATCCGGTAACGAAATTATTGGTGGCCCTTGATCTGGCCTTACTAAGCTTTTGTTTCACCAATTTGTTAGTTGAAATTGCGCTTGTATTCGTTGCGCTAGTGATTCTACTGATTTCGAAAGCCGGCAAGTCGGCGGTTCACGCAATTGAATTCAGCTCATTCTTAATTTTTACAATGCTGATTATTCAGGGCCTCTTTTACAGTCACAATCAGACTCTGTTGGTTTCAGTGGTCGGGATTCGATTCTATCAAGAAGGGCTGTTGTATGCAGCAACGATAGGGTGTCGAATTTTTGTCATTATTTTAGCAACCAGCTTTTTTATGACAACGACTACAGTGTCAGAAAATTCTAAATATTTGGAGCAGGTCGGTCTCTCCTATAAAGCGGTCTATGTATTGATGTCGGTTTGCTATATTTTACCGGAAATGATGGCCAACATGAAAAAAATTCAAATGGCGCAACGGGCACGTGGCATTAATCAACAGAAAACCATTCTTGAAAAGATTAAATCAATTTTACCAGTGCTGGTTCCGTTAGTGATCAAAACGCTTGAGCAATCAATGGAACGGTCGATCGCCCTGCGATTACGTGGATTTAATAGTCCCCATCGGGTGGCACTAAAATCGGCAAATCTTTATCGGCACGAAATGGTTAATCATCGTGGCTTGAGTTTATTAGCAATTATATTGATTGGGTGGAAATTATGGATAATCGGCAGCAAATTCATTTAGAAAATTTAAGTCTACGTTACCGAGGAATTGAAACATCCGCGCTAAAACATATTTCGGTTGACGCCGAATTTGGGCACGTTATTGGCATCATTGGTAATCATCATGCAGGTAAAACATCGTTATGTCGGGCATTAGCCGGAATTGTACCAACGATTATTTCAGGTGATGTAACGGGAACCATTCAAGTTGGATCATTATCGCCAAATTTGGATTGGCAGAAGTATAATCAGCAGACCGGTGTTGTGCTGCAGAATCCGGCTGGTCAATTGAGTGGGCTTGCCGATACGGTTGCCGATGAAATTGCGTTTGACCTCATTAATCAAGGAGTTCCAGCCGATCAAATTAAACGGAGAGTCTTCAATGTTGCCGATCAGTTGGGGTTAGGCGACCAATTAAATCAATCACCGGGAACGCTGTCTGGCGGACAAAAACAACGGCTGGCAATTGCCACAGCAATCGTAACTGATCCGTCAATTTTGGTTTTAGATGATCCCACTAGTGAAATGGATCCACTTGGACGTCAGCATTTCTTCAGTTGGTTAGTCAGTGTTGAAAAAAAGACGATCTTCATTGTGTCAAATGAAGTCGACGATCTCTGTGAAATTGCTGACCAAATTTGGGTTCTGAAAGCTGGCGAGTTAGTTGCGGCAGGAAAACCGCTGACTGTTTTTAATCATCTGAAGCCGGACTGGCAGCTTGCTGAACCGACTGTGTTTCGATTGGCAAAATTAATGAAGTGGTCAATCCCTGGTGCAGCAGACGAATTTCCGGTTACCAATCAACAATTAAAGGAGGCTTATTATGCCGCAAATTGAAATTAGTGGGTTGCGTTATACTTATCCAGAACACTCATTTCAGGTGGAAATTGATCGGCAATCTTTTGACAGTCCACTAACCGCAATTGTTGGTCAGAACGGCGCTGGTAAATCAACTTTGTTAAAGTTACTGATCGGATTGATAACACCGCAAGAAGGGACCATTATGATTAATGGCGTTTCAATAGATGAGTTGAAACCACAGGCAAAGTTGAAACAAATTGGAGTGACATTTCAAGATCCAGATGATCAATTATTTAACGCAACGGTTCAAAAAGAAGTGGCTTGGGGGCTTTCTCAAATTGAATCGGATCAATTGATGATTAAAAAAGCGGCTGATCAAGCTTTGGTTACGGTTGGATTAGCTGATAAAGCAGCCGAAAATCCATATGACCTTTCGTTATCTGAACGAAAGTTATTAACGTTTGCAACGGTTTTGGCCATTAATCCTGCAATTTATTTGTTTGACGAGCCGATGATGTCGTTAGACTGGCCCAGTCGAAAGCGAATGACTAACATTTTTCATCAACTTGTAAAAAGTGGTCATCAGGTGATCACGATTACTCATGATATGGATTGGGTAGCGGCTGAATTTTCGACAGTTCACGTGATGGCGCATGGTCAGATTGCCTTTTCCGGGACACCTTCAGCCTTATTTGGTAATTCAGGACTGGTTAAGCGGGTGGGATTGCTGCCACCAAGAATTATGACGATAACGAGTGCATTAGGTGATCACTCGGTTTATTTAACCCCAGAGGATTACTGCAGGAAGCATAAACAAGTTGCCAACAATTTAAATTGATAAAGATGATAATAGCAACATCTAATTAAAAGTAACAAACATTAAAGAGTGGGACGAAAGGCGGTTACGTGGCAGGAAGTTGCCTTTTGGCGCACATTTCCGCTCGGTAATAATGATGATAATAGTAGCATTTAATTAAAAGTAATAAACATTAAGGATTGGTCATTGTGGTGACCAATCCTTTTGCATATAATGAAAATATTAACCTTGAATTTACACTTTAAGTGCAACACTAATTAAATAAAGAATGGCCCATAGCCAAATTTCTGTAAAATGATGTTTGCGAAAACAATCATGAAAGGAATTCAGCCATGGACCACTACAAGCATATTACCATAGATGAACGGGAAACCATCTTTTTAATGAGGAATCATGGAAACTCACTTCTTGAGATTGCCAGCTATACCAAGAAAAGTTACTCAACCATTTCTCGAGAATTAAGTCGTAATTCTACTGGTAAATCCTATTCACCTTCGAAGGCTCAGGAGAAGTACAAACAGCGCAAAGAGAAGCAGGTCCCGACCATATAAGCCTTTCAATCTAATATTCCAAAAACAGAAATGGGATTGACTTTAGATGATCCTATAGATGCAAATGAACTGTTTATCCCTATTCATGACTGTTAAAGTACACAAACCTCAAGATATTAATAATTTAAGATTGGGAGATATATAAGCTCTTGGGGTATATTTTTACTAATTTTTCATGAAAGAAAATTGAACAAATTTGTATAGCAATTCTCTTATAAGTAAGGCCAATAGGGTATACCCTATTGGCCTTTTCTATTTCTGTGCTATACTAGGAATTATAAATGTTCATTAGAACTGTCCAAAAGGAGAATTAAAAATGGCTAAAATCGGTTATGCACGTGTGAGTTCCAAGGAGCAACATTTAGATCGACAGTTAGCGGCTTTAAAAGACGTTGATAAATTATTTGCGGATAAATTAAGTGGGGCTAACACTAAGCGGCCAGAACTGCAAAAAATGCTGGCCTATATTCGCGAGGGTGATATTGTCCTGGTCACTGAATTAGATCGCTTAGGCAGAAACAACCAGGATTTAACTAAGATCATGAACACCATTCAAAATAAGGGGGCCACCCTAGATGTGTTAAATTTGCCGTCCATGACAGGGATTGCTGACCCAAATTTACGTCAACTGATGACCAACTTGATTATTGAACTCTATAAGTATCAGGCCGAAAGTGAACGTAAACGAATCATTGAGCGCCAGCAGCAAGGGATTGCCTTAGCTAAGCAGCAGGGTAAATATCATGGGCGCAAACCCCAATACACCCAAGACGATCCCCGCTTGCAACATGCTTTTAAGCTTTACCAGGCAGGCATGAGTGACATTGATGTGACTCGAAATACCGGGATTAAACGGACGACCTTTATCAGATATCGCAAAAAGTTTAATATAAAAAGATGAGACTTATATGTCAGTGACGTGTACCCCCAAAATTAAAAACCGTTTTTATAAGCAGCAAAACTATTTTGAGAAAATGATGGGAATCATGTTAGAGTGGTATCATTTATTAATCGGAATGCAAACAACTGTGCTTCTTACCATAGTTTTTCAGGAATAGCGGTTTTGCTAATTGATGACTTAATTTGAAGTAAGGACCTGCCGATAAATCAACATCCTACTATTTCATTTGGTGTTAATTTCTTTCTCTCGAATATAACCTATGCGTCAATTATAAAGTCTGGTCTACTGCAACGAGCTTTCTTGGCCCCTAAATCTAAAGAGAGCGTGTATTGAAATCCAAGGATTTCGATACACGCTCTCGCTTTTTACTACGTCTCCTTCTAGCAGAGATTAGAAATGAAAACAAAAATCCACTCGGCGCGACGAAGACGGCGGGTGAAAGTAGAAGGCCGGATTGGGCCTATCCCAGGGAAAGCAAGGCCTTGTAAAGGTCGTTGACCTTCGTGGGCATGTAGTCGTTCATCATCATGATCTGGTGGATGTCCCCTGGGAGTAGGTAGAGCCAGTGGCGAAAATCATGGAAACCATCCTTTCATTCTTGCGTATCTTCGGAAAGCCGGAAGGTATCGACGAACTGCTTGTATTCCGAGCTGGAAGTTCCAAAGGATTCGAGGCCATAGAGGCCAGCGGACGAGTAAACGACCTCTCGACGCATGATCACCGAGGGGTCCTCGCTATCGTGACCGGTATAGGAAATGGCCATATGCCCGTCCACGGTGGTGAAGGAATACTTGTCAATCTGCAGAAGACGAGCGACATTGGTCAAAACCTTACGTTTCTGCGCGTCATTGAACCCCTTGGAGTCCTCGACTTGCTTCCGAGTGAATTTGGTGACGGACACAGCGTAGTTGATGTGATCCTTGTCATTAACCGTCGAATAGCGGGCATAAGCGCCGGTGGGATCCTTATAGGTGTCCTTCTCCGGAACGCCCGGGAAATAGACGGAATAGCCCAGATCCTTGGACGTGAACTTCTTCCAGTCCTGGGGGGCAGTGACGGAGGAAGTGGCTTTGTTCGCCGATGGGGCAGTCGACTGGGAGGAACCGCAGGCGGCCAGACATGTCGTGAAAGCCATCGTTGCTATGACAGCGGAAATCCGCCTGAAGAACCTTTTCATATCAAACCTATTTTTCTTTCTTGTCGTTTCTTGCTTTTTCATTGTAACACCTTCTAAAGTATGAGGATAAAAATAATCTGGGATGGTTTTATCTTCAATTAAACACTGAATAATATATTTCCAAGGACTCCGCTTTTGATCATCAAGTTCTTGAGGTAGTGAACTTTTAAATATTGAACGCCACTTGGGGTCTTGTCGCCGCTTTTTGAACTGTTTTTTAAAAGCTTTGGTATATTTAATTACTCTTGCCGTTTATTTTGAAGACTCCAATGCGTCATCGGAGCTAAGCAATTGATCTAATTCTTTAAGGTTACGGGCTTCGGATAGCTTTTCTTTTCCAGATAGATCATCAATAACTTCTTGAATCGAATTTTTTAACTGCCGATTAGGGATTGAATAATATTTAGGTAAACCATCATGAGCAACTGTTGTTAATGTCATGCGCATAAAATCAGAAATTGTTAGACCATGATTAGCCAATACGTCTTTGGCTTTACTTTTAATAATTCCGTCAATTCGAGCTTCAATTCTTGCCATTCTCATCACCTCAGTAATATTGTACGTTATCTGGCGTACAAATCCAACCGTATTTAACTAGGTTAAACTCTTTACAGAACGAGCAAAGATTCTTACATTAAAGACAACCGTACAGCGTACAATAGCCTCATATCCCCGAGGTACCTTTTTTAATTCAACTTTTTAATGACTTACAATCTGTCAACAAAGCAATCGGCGACAGAATCAATACAATCACCGCGCCTACTAAGTAGGTATGACTGAAGGCCTGGCTGATTTGTTGGTTCTTAGTATACTTAATTTTTCTCAAAGCTGTCGTTAAAGCTTCTTTTTGTGCCAATTGTTTGAGACCTACTAACAATTTTTTCTGACCCTGGCTTATTTTCTGATTACCCAAATTAATTCTTTGAGAAGCTACTGACAGTTTAGATATAGCGGTATTTTGATTTTCTAACTTGGTTAAGGTAAGTGCTAGTTGCTGGTTACCCGCTTTTAAGTTGTCAGTAGCTAGTGCTAACTTCTTCTGGGCTTGGTAGACCTGGTAAAGATCGGTTCCCTTTTGGGGCTGTGGTAAATCAACTCGAGATTTGGCCGCCTGTTTAAGGGCACGTCTTAGGTTCGTCTGTTCATTTTTAGTTGTTAATTGGGCTGATCCAGTAGTGGAAAATAGGCTATTCAATTGTTGATGAGCCACTTTGTTTACTTTGGGTGATAATTGCTGTCGATCAACGATTTGAATGGCATCTTGATGTATATGCTGCTTAGCTGTATTGACATTATTATCAAGGACCGTCACTAGAATTGCAATTCCTAAACAGGTGCCAATTTGACGCGCTGCGTTAACAATTCCCGAACCAATCCCACTTTTATTTTTTGGCAAATGTTTAACCGAGGCCACTAACGAAACCGAAGAGAACCCAAAACCAACACCGTTAATCACCAGAAAAGTAATGATAACAGCTTTAGGCGTTGTGGTGGTGATAAATGACAAGAGGAGTAAACTAGCTGCCATGACTAAGAGACCAATCAAAGTAACCGGAACTGCGCCAACTTGATCAAATAACTTAGTTCCCAAAGGCATCGCTACCATGATTGTTAAGGAAACTGGAACAATAATTAGGGCTGCATGTAACGCTGTATCATTCAGAACGTCTTGTAAAAAATAATTTAAAATCAGGGTGGGACTAACTAACGCAAAGCCAGTTAAAAAGTAAACTAAACTAGAAGCAGTTAAGGTTTTTTCACGGAACAAATCTAATTCAAGTAGCGGGTGTTTGACTTTGCTTTCGATAAAAATGAACAATCCAATAGCTAATACGCCGCCAATGAGTGTTCCTAAGATGATGCCCGATTGCCAACCATATTGGCGGCCTTCTAGTAGGCCAAAGGTTAAACCACCCAAGCCTAGTGTTAAAAGAATCGTTCCTGGTAAATCAATTCTCCCCGCCAAGGATTCGTCACATGATTCCCTTACCCCCATAGCTATAATTAGAAAGGCTACAATGGTTAAGGGGACATTAATGCCGAATACCCAGCGCCAAGAAGCATATTTAATAATCACGCCACCAATCGGTGGCCCCCCGGCAGCGGCTAAAGCCGTTACCGCGCCCACAACGCTAGCAATTTTGGACATATACGCTTTGCCAAATATTTCGATTCCCATTGGTAAGACAATCGGGGTGATAATGGCACCGCCTAATCCTTGAAAAAATCGAAAAGCAATCAATTCTGGTAACGACGTTGCCAGCATACAAGCCGCTGAAAAGCCGCCAAATAAGGCTAATCCTAATAACATAATTTTTTTACGACCATAACGATCAGCAATCTTTGAACCCGTGATCATAAACACGGCTAAGGCTAACGTATAGATGGTGGCAACCCAACTTGTATCAGTTAGACTGGCATCGAAATGGGTCATAATTTGGGGTAAAGCAATGTTGACGATGGTACTGTCTAAGGTACCCATAAACATCGCAATGGTTAACCCGATGAAACTGATAATTTTAGTAGCTTTTGTCATCTATCAAGCGCTCCTTTCGGTAACAGATGAATATAAAGGAAACATTTGTTACCTTTATTTGCAGTCTTTAGTATAATTAGTCCTAAGCATTAAAACAATCCTTATTGGCTAAGTGCTACAGATTGCTATAATTTGTTACCGATAATAGAGGAGATGTTAATAAAATGAACGGCAAGCAGCGAATGGCGGAGCAGTCTAAGCAATGGTTATGTGACGCCCTTATAAATTTAATGACGAAAGAGAACTTTCAGGATATTTCTATTACTGAAATTGCCCAAACCGCTGAATTATCGCGAAAAACATTCTATCATTCTTTTAAAAATAAAGAAGCGGTCATTAATTACCTGTGTGATCAGTTGTTCGATCAGTACTTTGAACAATTACTCCAGCAGAAACCGCAGGTAGGGGAACTGATGTTAAAAACTACTTTTGATATTTTTTTAAATTTTTGGTGGCGAAAACGGGATTTAATTCAATTATTGATCCGCCAAGGCTTATTTGATCACATGAATGAAATTTGGCAGCAAAAAGCAATCCCTCGTTATCAACAGTTTGCAGCTCCTTGGCATGTTCATGGCACTCCTACCCAAGTGAATTATGTGATGGCTTTTCAACTAGGTGGTTTAACTAATATTCTACGTGTCTGGTTAGGACAAGATCAGCCTGAGCCACCAGAACAAATTAGGGACGTGATGTTGTTGGCTATTCGCCAATTAGCAGATAGTCTGCATACAGACTAGACACAATTACGACAAACGATCTCTATTTAAAAACTGGAAACCAAAAAGATGGAGGAAACTCCCTAGTCCTAGTGGCAAGTTTTCTTCATCTTTTTGATTTGAAAATACAATTTAAAACAAATCTGAATGTGATCCAATACCCACTAAATAGATAATTTGCTGATTAGTTTTGGCGTAAAGCAATAAATGGTCACCATTATGACCATCAAAATGTAGATCTAATCCCGTGATTTTGAGATTATCAATGTTACTCAGTCTTTTTTTGAGTTCTTTCTTTTGCTGATTAGACAGGGTAATCGGGTGTTCATAAAAATAATCAGGCAATGGTAAATCTTGTAAAAAGTGATCAACTACATAATCCCATGGTGAACGTTCATCATGTTCAAAGGGAACTCGTCCATTGAAAATTGGTTGCCAACGAGGGTTCTTCTTGACCTTCTTATACATCTTTTTAAAGGCACTGGTAGGTTTAAGCTCACTCAATTAATAAGTTCTCCAATTCTTGACGAGAATGAGCACCCTTAAGATGATGATCGTTTAAATCATCAGCAACCTCATTAATTG
>OGEO01000612.1_pt1 | contig 31137 bp, 30 predicted proteins | sample 1570661 | NCBI WGS metagenome assembly OGEO01 (sample SAMEA2582142, study PRJEB24529) | metagenome | biome: Human gut stool | place: China | collected 2011
GATTGAGATGATGGCGGCATAGTGTTGTGAATTAGTTTCTGGCTGGTGATTTTGGGATGACCGGGATCACCAGCAGGTACTGTCAGAACGAAACGGTATCAAATCTAACTGTCGTTAGATCTGGAACGGTATATACCGTGGCAAAGCTAGTGGAATGGGTTACTTTTGATACTTTTTTTTACAACGTCAGTTTTGATACAGATGTAGTACTGAGGTTTATAAAATTTTCAGATTTAGGTAATTTCTTTTCATGGAAATACCGTATGGATTATGATATATTAAGTATAGAAGAAACGGATATAGGAGGTGTCGAAAACGGCTGAGAAAAACAACATAAAACCGGATACCATACTAAAGACATTTTGGCGGGATAATGATCATTTCGCAGATTTATTTAATGCAGCGTTATTTGATGGAGAACAGGTACTGAACCCTGCTGATCTCATGGAAGTAGATACAGATGTTTCCTCCATGGTGAAATTTAACAACCATGCAGAGACGGTTCAGAAAGTCCTGGACGTGGTGAAGAAAACAGCCTATGGAGTGGATTTTGTTATCTGGGGGCTGGAGAACCAGAGTAAAATTCACTATGCAATGCCTTTACGGCATATGATTGGGGATTCCTTTTCGTATCTGAAGGAGTACAACGAAATTGTAGCCAGGAACAAGGCTGAGAAAGGGTTTGAGTCTTCTGACGAATTCCTTTCCAACTTAAAGAGGACAGACAGGCTTCATCCAGTGATAAGCCTGTGCGTATATTATGGGGAAAAAGAATGGGACGGCCCGTTCTGTCTGGCAGATATGCTGGAAATCCCAGAGAAACTGAAACCATTGGTATCCGATTATAAAATGAACCTACTTCAGTTAAGGAAAAGCGGATCACTGCGGTTCCATAATCAGGATGTGGACACGGTATTTGATGTAAGCCGTTCCATTTATGAAAAGGATTTTCAGAAGATCAATACTGTGTATAAAGAAAAGGCAATCCCGGCAGAACTCGGAGTCGTGATCGGAGCAATCACAGAATCCCAGAGCCTGATTAACCATGCTTTGCAATCAGAGAAAAAAGGAGGGCAGATTTATATGTGTGGTGCATTAGAGGAATTGGTAAACGAGGGCGTTCAGCGCGGCAGACAGGAAGGAAGAATCGAAGGCCTCCAGGAGGGAATCCAGGAAGGAATCCAGGCTAATATTAGAACTTGTAAAACTTTTAAAATCAGTAAATCAGATACGATTAAGAATGTTGTAAAAGAATTTGCTTTGTCAGAAGATGAGGCAAAAGCTTACGTGGAGAAATATTGGTAGGAACTAAATATAATCAGAAATATGTGAGGGCAGAATCGGTAGAGGGTTCTGCCCTAATTTTGTCTATAGAAAGGAAATGATAAAATGAAAGTCTATGGGTATTGCAGAATTTCTACATTCAAGCAGTCAATGGAGCGGCAGATCAGAAATATTAAGCTGGCATATCCAGATGCGGTTATTGTAAAAGAAACATACACAGGAACGAAAATACAGGGACGGAAAGAATTTGAAAAACTGATCAAAGTTGTTTCTTCTGGTGATACGCTGGCCTTTGATTCGGTATCTCGTATGAGCCGTACTGCACAGGAGGGGTACGGAATGTATAAAGAATTATATAAGCGTGGAGTGTCATTGGTATTTTTAAAAGAGCCGCATATAAATACCAGTACCTATCAACAGGCAATGGAAAACCAGTTATCTGTAAATTTTAAAACAGGCGATCAAGCATCAGAAGAATTATTGGCTGGTATATTCGGCGCACTTAACCGTTATATGCTCAATCTTGCAAGGCGACAGATCCAGCTCGCATTTGAACAGGCAGAGAAAGAGGTTGCAGATTTGCACCAAAGAACACGTGAAGGAATCCAGACCGCGCGGCTTCATGGAAAACAAATCGGGCAGCTTCCCGGAAAGAAGCTTGTTACTAAGAAATCTGTAAAATCGAAGCAGTTGATACAAAAGTACAGCCGGGATTTTGGTGGATCTTTGGGAGATGCAGAGTGTATAAAGCTCATTGGAATCTCAAAAGGCAGTTACTATAAATATAAGAAGGAATTGAAAAACACGGAACCGGGTAATGTTGGGAAAACGCCATTGAACAATGCCAATATAAACCAAGTTAAACCTTCATAAGCTGAAATCAACTGGACAGCTAAAACATTTTTATAATTGTCATAGATTATGTGAGGTGATGAAAATGTTAGATAATATTCCTGATACATTGACATTGGCTGAATTACAGAGTGTCCTTCAGATTGGAAAAAATACTGCATTACGTCTTGTACATAATGATATTATTACAGGACATCGGATTGCGGGAAAGTGGTTGTTCTTGAAGGAGGACGTTGTGGAATTTATAAAGAATAGTTAATTCTATTATACCCTCTTTCCCAGATGAGACAAGTGAAAAAGTAAAAATAAACAATTTGGATTTTGGAAAAAAAGATGGTATCATAAACTGGAAAGCAATACAAAAGGGATGATAAACGATGAAGTGGACAGGCAAAAAAAAGAACAGAGAGAAAGCAGTATCTTCCAGCTTTCAGAAGGAATTGGAGAGCCTTACCCTGAAGCAGATCATAGTTATGCTTCTGATAAGCTGCGTGATGACCCTGGCGGGTCAGTGGGGGATCACGTATATGTCAAATGAAATCAATGCCAGACGCCATCTGAAGGTATTACGGGACACATTTCTGCAGATTGATGATGGAAACACAGAATTTCTTGAGGACGAGCAGGTAATGGAAGCCGGAATTGCACTTTTGGAGGACAGAACAAAGAACAACGAGAATCTTTTTAACCGGAAATTCGCCCATTTTAACCGAAATTGCCTTGTAAAAAATAACTACATGATAACAGACACAAAACAGAATCTGATTTCATCTTCCTATACGGATGAAACTCTTTCTTCCTACTTTGTAAACTACATTTATGCAGTGTGTTTCAGGGCTCAGAAAACCGGAAATCAAGTATACAGAGGTGTTTATTTTGATATTGATAAATACGAAGATACTCTATATGTGAAGCCTCTGAGCAAAGACAATGAGGTAATCGGGTATATTACACTGGTTCTTTCCGGAAGTAACTGGAACTACTATATGTCCGAGAAAAGCAATGATGGCATTATCACAGATCTGCGAAACAACGTCATGTATGCCAGCAAACGAGGTTTTGTAAAATATGCCAGTAAGTTTTATGGAGATGAAAATGGCGTTGTCTGGAATGATACAGAACGTTATTGGGTGGTATCTCAGAAAATAGAGAGCAGAAACGTTATTATCTATTCCCTTGTAGATTATCCGAAAAGTAAGACCGTTCCTCTGATGCTTGGAATCGTATTTATTATGGGAGTGGTATGGTATTTTATTGCAAGAAAAATGTCAAAGGTAATGGCAGAGAAAAATTCCCAGTCCATTAATCAGCTGGTAAGTGAGATCCGCATTATCCGAAAAGAAGACCCCAAGCATCGTGTGGAGATTGAGGAGGAAAACGAATTCGCAGAGGTTGGAATGCAGATTAACCGAATGCTGGACGCCATTGATGAATTGAATGAAAAAAACGTGGAGCTGGTAAAGCTGAATTCTTTGATTGAGCTTCAGCAGCTTACGGAGCAGATGAACCCGCATTTTCTTTACAATACCCTGGAAATCATAAGGACGCTGGTGCTTTGGGACGGGGAGAAGGCCGAGCAGCTAATCGAGCGTCTTACTGATGTTCTGCGCTACTGCGTAAATAAAGAAAAAAACGAAATAACTCTGGCTGAAGACATGGTGTATATTAATAAATATCTGGATATTCAATACACTCGTTTTGGCGATAGATTGAAATGTGACATTGATATTCAGCCAGAATGCGAAAATGTGATTGTAACCCGCCTTCTTTTGCAGCCATTTATTGAAAACAGTATCAAATACGGTTTCAAGAACAAAATGAATATCCACATCTGGATCACGGCGAGAATGGATGGAGACAGGCTGGTAATCCGCACAAGAGATGACGGATACGGAATGGATGAGGAGAGCGCCGCACTTTTGAAAAAACAGCTGAAGGAACATGACAATACCTCTACCTCTATTGGATTGCGAAATATTTCCAGGCGTTTGTATCTGAGATACGGACAGGACAGCGGCATTCACATTCATAACCGGCCTGGAACTGGGTTTGAAGTAGTAACTGTGATTCACATCAATGAGAAGGACAGAAAAAATGTATAAAATATTGATAGTAGAAGATGAAGATATTATCCGCAAAGGACTATTGTATACAGTCAAATGGGAGGAAATGGACTGTATGGCAGTTGGCGAGGCACGAAACGGTGTGGAAGGAATTAAACAGATTGAGAAGCTGAGGCCGGACATTGTAATTGTGGATATCAATATGCCCGTTATGACAGGGCTTGAAATGCTTGAAAAAACCTGGAAGCAGTATCAGTATACGGCTATTATCCTGTCAGGCTATGCTGAGTTTGAGTATGCACAGAAGGCCATTACCTACGGTGTTGTGGGCTATCTGCTGAAACCCTTGAAGAGAGAAGAGCTTAAGGAAAATGTGGAGCTTGCCATTGAAAGATGTAAAAATCTCCGTCATCTGGCGGTGAATGAACAGGAGAAGGGCTCCCTTGGCAGCTTGCAGATCATAGAGGCATTGACAAAGGAGCAGCAGGAGGATGAGATTGTAGGAAAGATGCTCCAGTATATCCAGCAGCATTTTTCAGAAAAGGTAACTTTGGGTGATATTGTGGAAGAAATGAATTATAGTGAAACCTTCCTCAACAATAAGTTTAAGAAAAAGATGGGGACAACCTTTATCGAGTATCTCAACCGTTACCGGGTACAGAAAGCCATAGAAATGCTGCAGAAGGATGAGGAAGATATCCAGGAAATCGCCTGGAAATGCGGAATCGGGGAATACAAGTATTTTAATACAGTGTTTAAGAAGTATGTGGGATATTCACCAAAAGAATTTCGATTTCGGCTGCATGATAACAGAAAAAATGAGAATAACACCTAAATCTAAACGGTAGTAATTGTGCAAAAATACAATTACTACCGTTTTAACTTGTAAAAATGTTTGATATTTTTACCAACCGTTTGATATTTTCGGTTTTTTCAGGCATGAAAAATAGCTATGATAGGTTCAACAGATGAAGAGAAAACAATATCAGAGGAAAGGAGAACAGTGAAAATGAGTGTAGCAATTAATATAGAGCACGCTGTAAAGAAATATGGTGACACTACCGTAATCCCGGATTTATCAGTATCCGTAAAAAATGGCGAATTTTTTACCTTACTTGGACCTTCCGGATGCGGAAAAACCACACTGTTAAGAATGATCGCAGGTTTTAACACTGTTGAGGGAGGCTATTTCAAATTTAATGACAGGATTATTAACGATATGGAACCGGGAAAAAGAGATATCGGAATGGTATTTCAGAACTATGCGATCTTCCCAAATATGACCGTAAGAAAAAATGTAGAATTTGGCCTGAAATACAAAAATGTTCCAAAGGAACAGAGAAGCAAAGAAGCAGATAAATTCCTGAAGCTGGTTCATGTTGACCAGTACGCAGACAGAATGCCGGAACGTCTTTCCGGTGGACAGCAGCAGCGAGTTGCACTGGCAAGAGCTCTTGTAATTAAACCGGAAGTGCTTCTGATGGATGAACCTCTTTCCAATCTGGATGCAAAGCTGAGAGTGGAAATGAGAACGGTCATCAAAAACATCCAGAAGGATGTAGGAATCACAACCGTATACGTTACACATGACCAGGAAGAGGCAATGGCAGTTTCTGACAGGATTGCAGTTATGAATAAAGGGGTAATCCAGCATTGTGGCGAGCCGAAGAACATTTATTTAAGACCTGCAAATCTTTTCGTAGCAACCTTTATTGGAAAATCTAATGTAATGGAAGGCAGGCTTCTGATGAAAGAGGGTGTCTGTCTGCTGGAGTTTCCAGGAGGCTATCAGGTGGAGGTACCAGCCATTCTGAAAAAAGAGCGGAAAAACAGACCGGTAACCGTTTCTGTAAGACCTGAGGAATTTGTCCTTGAGCCATATTCCGATACGAAACGAGGACAGGGGATCATTGCAACGGTACAGGATCATGTATTCCTCGGCTCCAACACGCATTATTTTCTGAAAATGGAAAACGGGGAAACGGTAGAGGCTATGGAAGAGTCCGATATGGATTCTCAGATCAAAGCAGGAAGCAAGGTTCTTCTTACCGTGAAGGCAAAAAAGATTAACGTGTTTGACAAAGAAACAACCGATTCTCTTATGGAAGGTGTGAAGAATTCCGTAAGCGCTTTCCCTGAAAAAAAGTGAGGGGAGATGAGCGCATGAAGGAAAAAAGGAGAGTTGATTTCTGGACCATCGTTACCTGTGTACTGGCTCTGATCTTTCTGGTCTTTCTGGTATATCCTATCGGAGGATTATTAAAAGAAGCTTTTGTAAAAGACGGAGCGTTCTCACTGGATGGATTCGCAGAATTTTTCAGTAAAAAGCATTATTATGAAACCATTGGACACAGCACCATGATCGGAATCTGTGTAACCGTTTTCAGCTTGCTGATCGGAATTCCCTTCTCTTATTTTTATACATTTTATAAGCTGAAAGGGAAAAAGATCATTTTCGTGCTTTGCCTGTTATGTACCATGTCAGCTCCGTTTATCGGTGCTTATGCCTGGATCCTTCTGATGGGAAATTCCGGACTGATCACACAGGCACTGAAGCTGATCGGAATCAAGGGCGTTTCCATTTATGGATTTGGAGGAATCGTTTTTGTACAGGTATTAAAGCTTTTTCCACTGGTTGTCATTTACATGAATGGAGCCTTCCGTGACATTGACAATACCCTGCTTGAGGCAGCAGAAAGCATGGGCTGCAAAGGTGTGGAGCGTTTTAAAAGAGTTATCATGGGACTGACAATGCCAACCATTTTGGCAGCCGCATTACTGGTATTTATGAGATCCTTTGCAGATTTCGGTACTCCGGTCCTCATTGGCCGAGGCTACACCACATTCCCGGTTCTGATCTACAATGAGTACCTTGGTGAGAATGGATCTGATTTCCATTTTGCAGCAGCAATCAGTATCATCGCAGTTTTGGTAACGGCAGTTATCTTCATTATACAGAAAGTAGCATCCAACCACTTTAAATTTACCATCAATGCACTTCACTCCATTCACCCCAAGGAAACAAAAGGTGCTTCCGGAGTTCTGATGAATGTATTCTGTTATGTAACACTGGCACTTGCATTACTTCCGCAGGTATACATCATCAATATGTCTTTCAGAAACTACACAAACAGTATTCTGAAACCTGGCTACTCTCTGGAAAACTACAAGAAGGCAATAGACAAGAACCTGTTCCGTGCAATGGGAAATACCTTGATCGTAAGCTTTGCGGCACTGGCAATCATCCTTGTGATCGCAGTCCTGATTTCCTACCTGGTAGTCAGAAAGAACAATTTTGCGAACAATGCCATTGATACAGTTTCTATGATGCCGTACATTATGCCAGGTGCTGTAATTGGTATTTCACTGGTCATCGCATTTTCCAGGAAACCATTTTCCATGACTGGAACTCTGGCAATCATGATCATTGCGCTGGCTATCCGGCGAATGCCTTTTACCAGCCGTTCCGCAACGGCAGCTATGATGAAGATTCCGATCAGTGTTGAGGAGGCTGCACTTAGCCTTGGAGCACCGAAGGTGTCTGCATTTACAAAAATTACAATTCCAATGATGTCAAGTGGTATCCTGTCAGGAGCAATTTTAAGCTTCGTGTCTATCATTACAGAGATGTCCTCAGGAGTGATCCTGTACAACAACTCCACTATCACTTTGACAGTTGGTACGTACACCTGCATCACATCCGGAATTTATGGAGTTGCAGCAGTATTTGCAACTGTGACCACAGTGTTTACTGTAATTTGCCTGATCGTATATCTGAAGATTTCCAAATCAGAGGATATGGCGCTGTAACAGGTAATGAAACGGATGGTGAATATCCGTTTGAATAAAAACTATATAAGAAAGAAGGAAAAGATTATGAAGAGAAGGACAATGACGAAGGTTTTATCCGCAACAATGGCAGCAGCTATGATGGCATCTACCGTATGCGTACCGGTAGCAGCAGAGGCAGAGGGTGACCGTCCTTATTATGTAAGAGAGGCGGATAAGGTAACTGGAAAGCTGACTGTTTATACTACAATGGAAGAGACACAGCAGCAGGTATTACAGGATCTGTGGTCCAAGTATTATCCGGACTGCAGTCTTGAGATCCAGGCAGACTCCATCGGAACTCTGGCAACAAAGATCAGAAGTGATGAGTCTACAGATGCAGATGTTGTAATCGGAGGTTTGTTTGCGGCAGATGGTGACAGCTATCATGATATTCTCCAGCCATATACAGCTGCCTGTGATGAAGAGCAGGATTACCATGACGCAGCTGGATATTACACCTTCTATGATGTTCAGGTAATGTGCCTGGCAGTAAACCCAGAGTTAAGAGATGAGCTTGGAATTAAGATTGAAGGCTATGAAGACCTCCTTCAGCCGGAACTGGAAGGCAAGATCATTATCGCAGCACCGGATGCTTCTTCCTCTGGATATCGTCAGCTGCAGACTGTACTGGCAACAATGGGTGACAGCTTTGACGATGAGAAAGGCTGGGATTACATTAAAGAGCTGATTCCGCAGACCTTCTCCACAACTTCTTCCAAGGATGTATTTAACCTTGTAAGCAACGGCGAGTACGTGGCAGGTCTTTCCTATGAGTCCAGCGTTGTCGCTATGATCAACGACGGTGCACCTATTGAGTGCGTATACATGAAAGAAGGCAATACAGCAATGGCTGGTGGTGCTGCAATCGTTAAGACAGCTCCAAACCTTGAAGCAGCGCAGGCTATGATGGATCTTCTTTCTTCCGCAGAGTTCCAGGATGCAAGAGCAGAGGTTTCAGCAGGCCGTGGTTCCAACGGAAACTGTGATCTGAAAGGTCTTCCGGACAGCGATACACTTGATCTTGTAGATCTTGACTATGACTATCTTGCAGAGCACAAAGACGAGATGATCAACAAATTTACAGAGATGTATGCAGACCTGAACGGTTGATAAAAGCTTTGTTCCAAGGGTTACTTTAAAACAGAAAAATAGTGAAATCTGGTCCCCCGGCAGACAACCGGGGGGATACATATATCAGGCAGACTTGAGATTTGAAAGGAGTTTTGTTATTATGAAAGCGAAGGCAGTAAGAATGTACGGAACCAGAGACTTAAGGCTGGAAGAGTTTGAGCTTCCGCCAATTAAGGATGATGAGATCTTGGCAAAAATTTATAGTGACAGTATTTGTATGTCTACGTATAAATTGGTGGAACAGGGAAAGAGCCATAAGAGAGCACCGCAGAATATTGACACCAATCCGGTTATTGTAGGTCATGAATTTGCAGGCGTGATCGTAGAGGTTGGCGAGAAATGGAAAGATCAGTTTAAACCCGGAATGCGTTTTGCACAGCAGCCTGCACTGAATTATAAAGGAAGTCTGGCATCTCCGGGCTATTCTTATGAATATTACGGCGGAGATACCACCTACTGTATTTTCCCTCACGAGACAATGGAGCTTGGGGCACTGATGCCGTTTAACGGGGACAGCTTTTACAAGGCTTCCCTTGGAGAGCCAATGAGCTGTATCATTGGTGGCTATCATGCCTGCTATCACACAAACAAGCAGAATTACAACCATGAAATGGGAACGAAAAAGGGTGGAAATATCCTGATTCTTGGTGGCTGCGGCCCTATGGGACTGGGTGCTGTTGCTTATGGGATTATCTGCGAGTATCACCCGAAGAGAATCGTGGTAACGGATATTGATGAGGCGAAGATCCAGCGTGCACGTACTGTTATTACAGAAAAATATGCTGCAGAGCATGGTGTGGAACTTCATTACGTAAATACTGCCAAAGATAATGATGAATATGAAAAGCTGATGAACATTACAGAAGGCCACGGATATGATGATGTATTTGTTTTTGTTCCGGTACCGGCTGTATGCGAGCTTGGAAACCGTCTTATGGCTTTTGATGGCTGCATGAACTTCTTCTCTGGCCCTACCGACAAGAAGTTCAGCGCTATGATCAATCTTTATGACTGCCATTACACAAGTACTCATATTATGGGAACTACAGGCGGAAATAATGATGACCTGATCGAAGCAAATAAATTGGCTGCAGAGGGCACTCTTGATCCGTCTGTTATGATTACTCATGTGGGAGGTCTTGACAGTGTTGCAGAGACTACCCTGAATCTGCCTCACATCAAAGGCGGAAAGAAGCTGGCATATACACAGATCAGTATGCCGATGACAGCTATTGACGATTTCGCAGAGCTTGGAAAAACAGACCCATTCTTTAAGAAACTGGCTGATTCCTGTGCTGCTCATCAGGGATTGTGGAATCCGGAAGCAGAGAAGATTCTCTTTGAGCATTTCGGAGTAGAATAAGGAGGCTCCTATGATTTATACTGTTACATTCAATCCGGCGCTGGATTATATCATGCGAATGGATAAGCCGCTGGAAATCGGAGAAACCAACCGTTCACAGAGTGAAGATATTTTCTATGGCGGGAAGGGGATTAATGTTTCCAGAGTGCTGTGTGCTCTTGGCGTGGAAAATACAGCTCTTGGCTTTGTGGCGGGATTTACCGGTAGTGTAATTGATGAGGAACTGAAGAAGCTGGGAATCTGTACAGATTTTATTACGGTGAAAAAAGGTTTTTCCAGGATCAATGTGAAGCTGAAGGGTGCACAGGAGACGGAGATTAATGCCAAAGGGCCGGAGATTGACAGTGAAGAGGTGGAGCGGCTTTTTTCCAGGATTGAGCAGATGAAAGAGGATGATTACCTGGTGCTGGCAGGAAGTATTCCAGGCTCTCTTCCTAATGATATTTATGAGAAGATTTTGGAAAAAATAGCTGGGAAGGGGATTCGCGCAGTAGTAGATGCTACGGGAAATCTTCTTCGGAAAACGCTTTGCTATCATCCATTTCTGATCAAGCCTAATCGTCAGGAGCTGGCAGACCTGTTTGGTGTAACCATTGAAAGTGACGCAGAAACGGTGGAGTATGCACAGAGGCTTCAGGATGAGGGAGCGGAAAATGTGCTTATTTCCATGGGCGGTGATGGGGCAATTCTGGTTGACCGTGATAAAAATGCTTATAAGCTTCCGGCTTTTAGAGGTACCTTGAAAAACTCTGTTGGTGCAGGGGATTCTATGGTGGCTGGGTTCCTGGCTGGATATGAAAAGGAGAAGAATCCGGAAACTGCTTTCCGTCTGGGTTCTGCGGCGGGAAGTGCCACTGCGTTTCATGAGGATCTTGCGACGAAGGAGCAGATTGAGGAGCTGTATGGCTCAGGGGTGCAGGAGATAGAGAGACTTTAATTGTGTGAGGTATATGCAAAGGCTACATGGTGTAGTTTTCATGATTTTGCACAGTTTGGTGGAAAAGATATCCTGATTGAGAGTATGTTTGTGGAAAAATGTCCTGTTACAGGTGGTGCGTTGACACTGCCTGACAGGACATTTTTTATTTGTTTCTGTATTAGGGTGTGCTTCATCTTGCAGAAAGCATTCGGGGGGCACGCTCTAGGACTTTCATAACAAACAACAAGAATGGAGGACATTATGGAAAAATCAACTGTTTATTTTACTGACTTTCGCTGTAAAGTCGGAACAAGTCAGCTGGATAAGCTGAAAAAATTATGTATTGCAGCAGGCATCCATGACATTGATATGAATGGAAAATTTGTTGCCATTAAGATGCATTTTGGAGAACTTGGCAACCTGGCTTTCCTGCGTCCCAACTATGCGAAAGTTGTGGCAGATCTATGCAGGGAACAGGGCGGAATGCCATTTCTCACAGACTGCAACACCCTTTATCCAGGAAGCCGCAAAAATGCCCTTGAACATATGGATTGTGCCAATCTTAACGGCTTTAATACCGTTACTACCGGATGCCAGATCATTATAGGTGACGGGCTTCGAGGAACCGATGATATAGAAGTGCCTGTTGTAAATGGAGAATATTGCCAGACTGCAAAGATTGGACGCGCTGTCATGGACGCTGATATCTTTATCAGCCTTACCCACTTCAAGGGACACGAAACAACTGGTTTCGGCGGTGCTATCAAGAATATCGGAATGGGCTGCGGAAGCCGTGCAGGAAAAATGGTCCAGCACGCCAGCGGAAAGCCGGTTATCAACGAAGAACTGTGCCGTGGCTGCAAGCGCTGCGTCAAGGAATGCGGCAGTGATGCCATTACATATCCTGAGAAAAAAGCAGTTATCGATTATGATAAATGTAAAGGCTGCGGCCGCTGTATCGGTGCCTGCAGTTTCGATGCCATCCATAATCCTCACAGCAATTCCAACGAACTGCTCTGCCGTAAAATGACAGAATATGCACAGGCTGTCTGTCATGGACGTCCTTGTTTCCACATTGCCCTGGTTCAGGATATCAGCCCTAACTGTGACTGCCACGTTGAAAACGATGCTCCAATCCTTCCGGATGTAGGAATGTTCGCAAGTTTTGATCCCATTGCCCTTGACCAGGCCTGTGTAGATGCCTGTCTTGCCCAGACACCGATCCGCAACAGTCAGCTTGGCGACAACCTTGTCAAGCCAGACTGGCATCACCACCACAATCATTTCATGGATTCCAATCCAAATGTTGAGTGGGAAGCTACTCTGGATCATGGCGAAAAGATTGGGCTTGGTACCAGAAGATATGAGTTAAAGAGAATTTGATTTTTTCTGTAAAAATAGGGGATGTGAAATAAGTCCCTAAAAGAAATAGGACCATTCGTTCATGCGAAAGGTCCTATTTTTGTGGTAAAATTAACTTGCGATGAAAACTTTACACAATAATTATTGTAATTCAAAACAAGGATATTTACCACTGTTTCTTTCAGATTGTTTGGATCTGCTGGATCCTGTTTTAACATTTGACAGATTGATGGGAGGAATCGATTTAAACAAGTATCTGACGGATATTCTGGAGTACACAACCGGACGACTCAGATATAATCCAGTCAACATGTTAAAAACAGTACTTTTCGGATTTATGACTAGCGGCTACTGCTCTCTGAGAGAACTGGAAGACAACTGCAAAGTTAATATCAGGTTCATGTATCTCATGGATCATCAGACTCCGTCATACAGAACCTTTGGATATTTCATCAATGAAATACTTCAAGATAAGATTGAAAACATTTTTAACGACATCAATCATGCTATCTTTAACGATGAGCATGTAGATCTGCAACATCTCTACATCGACGGCTCCAAGTTTGAAGCAAACGCAAACAAGTATACCTGGGTATGGAAGAAGGCTACCGAAAAGTTCCGTTACAAGCTTTACGAAAAAATCACTGCGGAGATTGAGGAGATTAATGCAGAAATCGCATGGAGCGGGGTGCAGATCACAACAAATCCGGAGTATGTACCGGATTATCTGAATGAAATCGTTGAGCAGCTAGTACTTTTATGGGAACTGGATACAAGTACATTTGTTTACGGAAGTGGAAAGCGAAAATCCAAAGAACAGCGTCATTATGAACACTTGACTACTTTCTGTCAGAAACTTCAAGAATACATACAAAAAATTGAAATCTGTGGTCCTAATCGAAACAGTTACTCTAAAACAGATAACTCAGCTACCTTTATGCGTATCAAAACGGATTACATGGGCAATGATCAGCTTCTGCCAGCATATAATGTACAGATTGGTGTAGCAGATGAATATATTGCAGTTGTTGACGTGAACCATTATCGTTCGGATATGGATTGTTTCGTTCCTTTGATGGAGCACTTCAAACAAACTTATGGATTCTATCCCAAATATCCTGTGGCAGATGCTGGATATGGCTCATACAACAATTATATTTTCTGTGAACAGAACGGAATTGAAAAGTATATGAAATTTCCAATGTTTAAAAAGGAAACTAAGGATCAGAAATATCATGAAGATCCATTTCGTGCAGTTAACTTCAGAATTGATGAGCAAGGTGTCATGAGATGTCCTAACGATAAAGCATTCCATTTATACAGAAAAAATGTGAGGGGAAATCAATACGGACGTAAGGAAGAATTGTATGAATGCGAAGACTGTAGTGGATGTCCATATGCAGAGAAATGTAAGAAGACAGATAAGAATCGAACCGTTCGGATCAATCAGGAATTAACTTCCATGCATCAGGAAGTAATCGAAAACCTAGAAAGTATCCACGGTGCATTATTACGAATGAACCGTTCGATACAAGCAGAAGGCACTTTCGGAATTATGAAAAACGACCGTTGGTACAAGAGAATTGTCCGAAGAGGTATTCATTCAGTCAAACTGGAAGTTTTACTTGTGGTGATAGGCCACAATCTATATAAATATCAGAAAAAAAGATGAGAAACAGAACTGCCGCATAGATTCAAAAAAAGAATTTCTATGGGGTAGGGGAAGTGCGCTTTCTTTGCGCATGATTTCAGTCATTTATACACAACAGGTACAAAAAGGGAGAGAAAATGGGAAAGAGAAATTTAAAAAGATTATTTACAGGAATGATTTTGGCAGGAGTTTTGGGGATTTCCTGTCCGGAGGTGGAACAGCTGGCAATTGTCACTGCACAGGCAGAGACTAATTCACAAGAGGGAACTACACCTTCGGACAAAACTAGAGTAACTACCGCTCCACTATAGTCTTCTGTAACCTGGAAAAAGAAAGGCGGTAAGCGTTATTGTTACCGTAACGGCAGGAAACTAACCGGTTTTCAACAGATTGATGGTGTCTGGTACTATTTCAATTCGAAAGGCGTCATGTGCACTGGCTGGCAGTATATACGCGATCATTATCGTTATTTTTCGAAAAAAACAGGAAAAATGCGAGTAAACACCACAATTCAGGGCAGAAAAATAAACAGCAAGGGAATTTGGACTCCGGTAGTAGTACTGGATCCAGGACACACCGGTGTGGTAGCCGGCGGCTATGAACCGCTGGGACCAGGTTCCAGTGAAATGAAAGCGAAGGATACTTCCGGCACAGAAGGTATCGCAACAGGTGTTGCTGAGTATCAGCTGACTTTAAAAGTGGCGAAACAGCTTTCCACGGCGCTGAAAAAGCAGGGGTGCAAAGTGGTTATGACCCGAACAAACAGTAAAAATCCTCTAAGCTGCATTCAGCGCGCCAAAGCAGCCAACAAAGCCAAAGCAGACGCATACCTGCGCATTCACGCCAACGGCAGCAGTAATTCCAGCATAAACGGCGCTATGACCATCTGTGTTACAAAGAACAACCGCTTTGTTTCATCCAAATTGTACAAAACAGTACATATTAAAGCACCGGACTTTGGCTGCAGTGCTTTTACCCTGCAGGAAGCAGACGGAAATGTGCTGATGGGAAGAAACTATGATTTCAAACGGGATACTTCCGCAATGCTGGTTTACTGTGAACCGAAGAGTGGTTACAAATCCGTGGCTTTTGCAGCATTGGATAATATCTCAGCAAATACTCCGGATGCGAGTATGAAGAAAAAGCTTGCCACATTAACAGCACCATTTATCTGCCTGGATGGCATGAATGAAAAAGGGGTATCAATGGCAGTCCTTACTTTGGACAGCGAACCGGTTCACCAGAATACAGGCAAGCCGGTGATCGGAACTACGCTTGTGATCCGTTTGATTCTGGACCGCGCGGCAACTACAGAAGAAGCCGTAGAGCTTCTGAACCAGTATGACATGTTTGCTACAAGCGGCAGAGATCGCCCTTCGGAGAAACTGGGATGATGTGATCGGATATAATCTGAAGGATAACACGATTATATTAAAATAATAACATAGAGCTTGTTTCAAACATAATCCGGTAGTCTTAAAGGAAGAGAAAGACACGTGAACCAGTTCAATATAAGGTTTTAAATGCCTCGTCGATGGGAAGCTTCACCATTTCCCTGGCGGGGCATTTAACACGTTAATTTTAATTGACTCCACAGTATACGAAGTGTATTATGAATTTATAATTGCTGTTTGCGGAGTGGATAAATGTATGAGGTATACATAAGAAAAAAGTGTAAAACTCTTCAGGCAAAGCGAATAGTTTTTATAATCCATCTATCTAAAGGGGGAGTCATTTATGACGGGAAAGAGAAAAAGAAAACTGGCAATGCCAGACACCCTGATCATCGTAGCATCCGTTGTACTTCTGGTGGCGATTCTTTCATGGATCATTCCATCCGGAACCTACGATTATCAGGAAATGAACATCAATGGAAGAATTCGAAATGTAGCAATTGATGGAACTTATCACACAATTGATAAATCCGAAGTTACCACAACCGGATTCCTTGGATTTTTCAGTGTACTGTATCGAGGCTGCGTGGAGGCTGCTGATGTAATTTTCATGATCCTCTGCTGCTGCGGAACCTTCGGTGTTGTGGTGAAAACAGGTGCTTTTCATGCAGGAATCGGAACCATTTTAAAGAAACTGAAGGGAAAAGAAATTCTGCTTGTTCCAATCATTATGATGATCTTCGGACTGGGCGGTTCCGTGTTTGGTATGGCAAGTGAATTCTATGGATTTTATCCATTGATCGTAGGTCTGGGAGTTGCACTTGGATATGATGCAATGTTCGGATTTGCCATTATTGCAGTTGGAGAGTTTGTTGGATTTATGGGCGCGACACTGAATCCATATTCTGTAGGAATTGCCCAGACAATTTCAGGTGTAGAGCTTTATTCCGGAACCGGATACCGTGCGATCTGCTTCGTGATCTTCATGGCAATTTCCATTATCTATGTAATGGTTTACGGGCGGAAAATTAAGAAAAATCCAGGTGCATCCGTTGTATTTGGTGAAAAAAACATTCATGCCTTTGACAGAGATGAGTTAAATGAATACAGCTTTACCTTAAAAGATGGTCTGGTTCTTCTGGATGTTCTTGTAGTGCTGATTGTTCTTATGCTGGGTCTGATCAAATGGGGATGGGATTTCCCGCAGCTTTGTGGCTTGTTCCTTCTTATGTCCATGATTGCTGCAGCAATCTGTAAGTGGTCTCCGAATAAATGGTGCAGTGAGTTTATTGACAGCGCAAAGACTGCAATGTGGGGATGTATCCTGACTGGTATTGCGAAAGCTATCACAGTTGTTATGCAGGATGCGCAAATTATGGATACTGTTATCTACGGCTTGTCAAACGTGCTGAAAAATGCGCCTCATGCAGTTTCTGCACAGGTAATGCTCGTAGTACAGACGCTGATCAACTTCTTCATTCCGTCTGCAACAGGTCAGGCTTCTGCAACCATGCCAATCATGGCACAGCTGGCAGATATTATTGGTGTGAGCAGACAGACAGCAGTTCTTGCATTCCAGTTTGGTGACGGACTTTCCAATATTTTCTGGCCGACGGCAGATATCGTTATCATCTGTGGCCTGGGTGGAATTTCCCTGCAGAAATGGTATAAGTGGTTTACGCCGCTGTTTCTGATCTTGTTTGTGACACAGGCGATTTTGTTGGGAATTGCAACTGGAATTGGGTTCTAGAGCCTTTTTCAAACACGCTCTGGAACTTCAAGGAAAAGCTTCAAGAACATTAATTGTTTGATAACCAGTGAACTTTAAAAACATAAAGGTAACTGTTCTGAAAAGGTAAGTCTAATGGAAAGAAAAGGAAACTTAATTAAACTTACGGACCTGTCTTCCGATTTCATCATCGACCTGAAATATGCCACGCCACACAATTTCACCGGCGTGCAGGTATACCAGTCTGCGGATTGCTGGCTGGATGAACACACAGCGCAGATCCTGATAAAAGCGAAGGAAATTTTCGAAAAAGATGGCTATCGGGTGAAAATCTGGGACGCTTATCGTCCAATTCGTGCGCAGAAGCGGTTCTGGGAGATCATGCCAAATGATGACTTTATTGCCCGTCCGCCGGATATGACGAAAATTAAGAAATTCCGTCCTACTCATATGAACGGAATGTGTGTTGACGTCACACTGACTGATAAAGAAGGCAATGAAATCGAAATGCCATCTCCGTTTGACACTATGGACGAACGCGCTGCTTTGAATTCTTCCGGTCATTCCGAAACCGGAAGAAGAAACGGCGAGTATTTGAAACAAGTAATGGAATCCGTAGGCTTCCAGGCATATGAGTGCGAATGGTGGCATTTTTATGATGTATCTACGGATCCGGCGCCGTTTTCGGATTATGAAATTTAATTTTTTGAACTACTAACGGGCAGCATAAGTGCAATTATGCTGCCTTTTTCATTACTTTCTAATACTTTTACTGAGCCACCGTGTTCCCGCGCAATGGAGTCAACCAGTGCCAGTCCCAGTCCGGCACCGCCCATAGCCCGGCTGCGGGACTTGTCTACACGGAAAAAAGGATCAAAGATTTTTTTCTGATTTTCAGGTGAAATGCCGATGCCGGTGTCCTTTACCAGAATCATGACCTGGCTGTTTTTTTCTTTCACTGAAACTGTGACAGAGCCATTGGGACGGTTATATTTAATGGCATTTTCTACAAGATTGTAGACTGCACGATAAAGAAGTACATAGCTGCCGGTAACATCGGTATGCGAATCCTGACTGGAGCTGTCATCAAAATGAATTGAAATCCCTGCTTTTTCTGCAACTGGATCCAGGTCGCAGAAAACCTCATCTACAAGCTCTTCCAGCATAACCTGATCTGTTCGTGGAACAGATTTCAGATTCGTCATGTCAAGAAGGGTTTCCACCAGCTGGGAAAGCCTTGCGGTCTGTTCCTTGATCATAATGAAAAGCTGTTGGTATTCAACCATTTCCGGTTCCTGCTTTTTCTCGAAAACTTCCAGGTTGGTCTGCAATACTGCTAGTGGTGTCCGCAGCTCATGAGCGGCATTTGCAGAAAACTGTTTTTGTGTACTGAAGGCATTGTCCAGCCTGGCCAGCATTTCATTGAAAGAGCTGGTCAGCTGTGCAATTTCATCCTTTGAATTGGGAACTGCCAGCTGAGTGGAAAGGTTCTGAGCCTGAATCTGACTGACTTCGTTGGTTAGCTTCTGCAGTGGTGTGAGGGTCTTTTTCGTAAGAAAATAAGTACACACACTGGAAAGAAGAATAATGATCGTGGTTGCAATAACACTTCGTAGAAGAAAAGCTTCTTTGGTTTCCTGGATTTCCTGCTCGAACTGAGGAAAAAGAGCTTTGGGATCTACATTAAAGGTGATGGGTGAATCTCCATCCTGTGGATCTACCTTGATCATATAATTCTGCAATCCGTCCATTCCAGATACGGCAGAATGGCTGATGAAGAAGTACATAAGAACACAGGAGACAATCATCAGTAAGGACAGCAATAAAGTGAGTTTCAGTTGAAGTGAGGTGTGGAAACGTTTTTTTTTCATCTGTATTCCTCCAATATATAGCCCTGGCCTATTTTATTCTGAATAGGGTCAAATCCAATTGCTGCCTTTAGTTTTTTTCTAAGAGATGAAATGTGCACACGGATGGAATTGCTGAAGGTATTTACGCTTCCGTCCCAAATATGTTCGATCATTTCTTCCGGTGAAATGACCCGGTTCTGATGAAGCAGGAAATATTCCAGGAGGCTGCTTTCTTTTCTGGTAAGGGAAAGCGGCACTCCATTTACAGAAGCTTCTCTTGTTCTGGTATCAAAGGTAAGCTGATTCCATTTCAGGCATACATCCTCCTGGACAAATTTCCGCCGGGTAAGGCTTCGGATTCTGGCTTCCAGCTCCTGGAAGTGAAAGGGTTTGGTAAGATAATCATTGGCTCCCAGATCCAGACCGTTTACTTTATCTTCAATCTGATCCCGGGCGGACAGGATCAGAACCGGGGTATTGGTATTGTGCTCCCGGAACTGGCGGAGAATTTCCAGACCGTCCGTGCCGGGAAGATTCAGATCCAGCAGGATCAGGTCATAATTTTCTGTCATACACAGGCAAAGCCCTTCGTCTCCATCGAAACAGATATCTGTTTCATAACCATCTATGCGAAGTCCCTCCGCAACAGAGCGGCAGAGCTGTTCTTCGTCTTCTATAATTAAAATGTGCATATTGTCTCCTTTTATAATGTGGTTTTCTGATAAACAGAATTATTTTTACGTACTTCAGTTGGTGTGGCACCAAAATGTTCATAAAAAACTTTTCGAAAAAGTTTATAATTAGTGAATCCGTGGCGCTCCAGAATGACAGAAATTTTATCATTTGTGGATACCAGATCCTGATAAATATGGGAAATACGGATGTCATTCTGGTATTCCAGAAATGTTGTTCCCATACATTTCTTAAAAAACCGGCAGAAATATTTAGGATCAAACATGGCAATCCTGGAAATTTCAGTAAGGGAAATGGCTCTGTTATAATTACAGTTGATGTAATCCAGAACTGGCTTTAGTTTTTCCAGATTCTGATTTTGCCTGCTTGTGGAATCTGCTGTAAATCCAAAACTGAAATTGTGATAAAGCTGATAAAGCACGTCAAAAAGAAGCGTGTTAAACAACAGTGGTGCTCCGTCAGGTTTGGTATCCATTATAAACTGCATTTGCTCCAGTTTTTCTTTAAATTGATTTATTTGTGTTTTTTGTCTGTCCCATTCTGGCTGAGAAGCTTGTCTGGGAGTTCCTTCAAGCTGAAAAGTCAGCTGGGCGGCATCGGAAACAAATTTTTCCAGAAACAGAAGCGGAATCTGAAATACAATGGCTTTGTTTGGACGTGTACATAAAGTAGAATGTACCTTATTCGGCTGTATCAGCGTACATTGCCCGGAATGTAGATTTCTGGAAGTGCTTTCCGTATTTACTTTCAGTTCGCCCTCCTGTAAATAGAGAATTTCAATGGCGTCGTGCCAGTGAGGCGGCACATAGCTTCCAAAATCCACCGATGTATAAAAACGCACATTTGTCCTGAGATTAAGAGGAATCACTTCATAATTTGAAGCTGTGATCACTTTTTTCATAACTGTCTGGCTCCATAAAAAAGAGAATATTGACCTATTATCTAGATACTATCATATCTTGAAAATTAAGGGCAAGTAATTTATTCTAAATTTATAAAAAAGATAATAAGAAACTGTTTGCAGGCAACATTCTGCGAGGCGATTCCCAGTCAGTCCGTGAACAGCAACTGATAATAACAATATTGACATTTTTGTACAGACATTTTTAAGAAAGAGAGGTTTTTCCTATGATCCAGAATCCAATTTTACCCGGTTTCCACGCCGATCCATGTATCTGCCGCAAAGGCGACGACTTCTATATTGCAGTATCCTCCTTTGAGTGGTTCCCAGGAATCCCCATTTATCATTCAAAGGATATGAAAAACTGGGAGCTGTATTCCCATGCTCTTACCAATGCGGAAGAGCCTGACTTAAAAAAGCTGCCAAGTGCAAAAGGAATCTGGGCACCTTGTCTGACCTACTGTGAAGCAGATGATCTGTTTTATGTAATATATGGTGTTATGAATTCTATGAACGCCAGATATTTTGATGTAGACAACTATCTGATCACGGCAAAAGATCTGCGCGGCCCCTGGAGTGAACCGGTTTATCTTCATTCTTCCGGCTTTGATGCTTCTATGTTTCATGATGATGACGGCAAAAAATACATTGTGGCTCTTGAATGGGAGACAAGAACAGAATACGAAAAACCGGGTCCAATCTGCATTGTAGAATATGATCCAGCACAGAAAAAAGTAGTGGGAATGCCAAAAGCTTTTTGGAGAGGCGGTACAGACCGTGGTTGTATTGAGGCGCCTCATCTGACTAAGCGTGGGAATTACTACTATATAATGTGTGCTGAAGGCGGAACGGGCTATTATCATAGCGTGACAATGGGACGTTCTGAAAATGTATGGGGACCATATGAGGCTGATCCATGTAACCCAATTGTAACTTCTGTTCCAGAAAATCATAACGAGCGTGCTGATTGGGATCACTTGAAGCCCCGCTATTATAATCCGGAGAGTAAGCTTCAGAAATCCGGTCATGCCAGTTATGTGGATCTTCCGAACGGAGAAACCTGGCTGGTACATCTCACTTCCAGACCTTTTGTTCCGGAGCTTCGCTGCACTCTTGGCCGTGAAACTGCCATTCAGCGTATGAAATGGACAGAGGACGGCTGGCTTCGAATGGAAAATGGAGGCAATATGGCCCAGGAGTCTGTGGAGGAGAGTAAGCTTCCCGAGTATCCGGTGAAAAAGCTTCCGCAGAGGGATGACTTTGATTCTGAAGCTCTTGGAATCGGTTATTATGCGCCTCGCATTGATCCTGTGACTTTCGTTGACCTGAAAGCAAGACCAGGCTGGATTCGCCTGCGTGGTCAGGAATCCGGCTGCTCTTTGAATAAGACAAGTATTTTGGCAAGAAAGCTGACAAGTGTACAGGCGGCGGTAACAACAAAGGTTGATTTTACTCCGCTGAGTTACCAGCATACAGCTGGTTTGATCCTTTATTATGATAATATGAACTTTGTATATTTGTATAAATATTTCAGCGATACTCTGAATCACAGTGCAATTTCTGTTATGCAGGTGGAAAATGGAATAAAACGGGAATTTCCGGAAGCAAGGACTTTTGTGGAAGATGGACAGGACATCTGGATGCGGCTGGAGATAAAGGGCAGAAAATCCTGGTTTAAGTGGTCGCTGGATGGAGATACCTATAAAGAAATCGGACCATGCTTTGATACTACGAAATTTTCGGATGAGTATTCTGAGTTTGGTGAATTTACAGGAACTTTCGTAGGAATCACCTGTGGCGACCGTATGTTTCATCAGCACACAGCTGATTTTGATTTCTTTGAATATGTGGCAGATGAGACTGCAGATGTGAAATAAGTGTGTTTTTCTAAAAAAATAAAAATCTTAACACAGATTTTATAGGAAAGATGTTAAAATACGTTCAGAAAAATAAAAAACGCTGAAAGGAAAATTAAAAATGATGAATAAAAAAAGACTTATGGCAATTCTGGCAGCAGGAGTTCTGACAGCAACATCTTTCAATCCGGCTCTGATCAAGGCTGAAAGCGTATCAGCAGAAGAAGCTGGCATGGCAGTTCCGGCAGATGCAGCAGGCATGAGCGCACCTGCGGATGCAGCTGGCGCAGCAGTTTCTGCAGATGAGGCCGGTGCGGCAGTATCAGCAGACGAAGCAGGCGCAGTGGTAGCAGGTGACAGTTCTGAGACAGCTGTTTTCTCTGAAGATGGTACACCTGTGAAAAAAACAGTAAAAGCAGCAGATATTAATATGAAGGTGCAGGATTCCTACGATTTCCCATTCCTTGGCTTAAAGGCAGTCCTTCCGGAAGAACTGAAGAAACAGATCGAAAACTCCGATATGCTTATGATCACAGAGGAAGAATGGAATGATGACAGTACTGGCTTCAAGTATGCCTTTTTCCACTGGAATAAGCTTACTGAGGAGCAGAAAAACGAAGATGTAAACCTTCTTGGAACCGGCTATGAGGACTGGCTCAAGAGCATCGAAAGAGTTGGTACACTTGGTGTTTACAGCAAGGACGTGATTGATGATCTGGATTCCATCACTGGCTGTAACGAGCACAAAGAGCTGGGAACAAGCGAGGATGGAAATTATAAGTACTATCTCAGCATTAATAAAGATGCAGAGTCTGACTTGACAGACGAGATCGAAAAAATTGAGACTACGATCACAGAAATGACAGCTTTTGATCCAAGCAAATCTGTATTTGATATGCCTGCAGAAAATGCCAACCCGGATGCAGGAAATGTAGGCGCATTTGAGACAACGGATATTGATGGAAATGCCTATACAGAAAAAGTATTCAGTGACTATGACCTGACTCTTGTAAACTGCTTTACAACCTGGTGCTCTCCGTGTGTAAATGAAATGCCAGACCTTGACAAGCTTTATCAGGAGATGAAGGAAAAGGGTGTGGGCGTAGTTGGAATGGTTATCGATTCTGTAGGCGAGGACGGAACTACAGATGAAGATACTGTGAAAAAAGCGCAGATTCTCAAGGAAAAAACAGGAGTTACCTATCCTCTTCTGATTCCGGATGCAGGAAACATGAATGGACGTATCAGCGGTCTCAGCAGCTTCCCGGAATCCTTCTTTGTAGATAAAGATGGGAACATTGTAGGAGATCCGATCATGGGCAGCAGAAATCTGGAAGACTGGAAAACAGCTGTAGAGGATGCACTGGAAAAAATTAATTCCGGAAAATAAAAAGTGGTTAGGGAATGTAGGATGAAAAATTATATAAATAAAATCACTCAGTCCAAATGGACAGGAATCGCCCTTGCAGCGGTGGGGATTCTGATGATGGCCTTTGGTATTTACCGGGGTGAAATGGAAGTTGTTTTTACAAAAGCTGTAAATATCTGTATGGAGTGTATTGGAATTGGATGATAAGAAAATGAACATAAAAAACTGGCCCAGACATACCATACAGGCACTCTGGGCAGCACTTACAAATTCTCATATATCCGGATTTGTAACTGGAAAAATATATACAGGAAAGCTGAAAAATGCCTGTGTTCCGGGACTGAACTGCTATTCATGTCCCGGGGCAGCAGGAGCCTGTCCAATTGGATCCTTACAGGCCGTGGTTGGAAGCTGGAACTTTAAATTTGCCTACTACGTAATCGGATTTCTGATTTTCGTAGGAGCGATACTGGGAAGACTGGTGTGCGGATTTCTCTGTCCGTTTGGACTGATCCAGGATCTGCTGAATAAGATTCCTTTTCCAAAGAAAATTCGTACTTTCAAAGGAGACAAACTTCTTCGAAAGCTGAAATACGTGATTTTTCTGGTGTTTGTAATTCTGCTTCCCCTGTTTCTCACAGATATAATGGGTCAGGGAGCTCCCTATTTCTGTAAGCTGATCTGTCCGGCCGGAACTTTGGAAGGTGGACTACCGCTGGTACTTTTGAACAAGGCTATGCGCGGTGCCATTGGATGGCTGTACATATGGAAAAATACAATTCTGATCGTGACAATTGTTCTTTCCATTATCATTTACAGACCATTTTGCCGTTATATTTGTCCGCTTGGCGCATTTTATTCCGTATTCAATAAGGTTTCCATTTACCGCTACCGTGTAGATATGGAAAAATGCGTTCACTGTGGAAAATGTGCAAAGGCTTGCCAGATGGTGGTCAACCCTGTGGAAAACCCCAACAGTCCGGAATGTATCCGTTGCGGACGGTGTAAGCAGGCATGTCCGGTACACGCCATTGCGAGTGGGTGCAAGAGATAACAGGAATGTTTTTACCATTTTTATGGGGATTAACTTTATGTATGTTTTATAAGTAAAAAAGCTTACTGCGATTTAGACATTGAAAAAATAAATGTCTAAGTTGTAGTAAGCTTTTATTATTTATGGTGTCAGGAAATACTCTCGATTACATTACGGAGATACTCGTAGCAGATCTTAAGATTTTTCGCACCCTCTTTATCCAGCGGAATCTGCAGTGTGCGTTCCACGCCATTTCGTGAAATAACGCATGGAAGGCTCATTGCGATTCCTTCTAATCCGTATTCCCCTTCCAGAACAACGGAAGCCGGTACAACGGCACGTTCATTTCGCATAATGGCTCCTACAAGACGGCAGACGCTGAGGGCGATGCCGGAGCTTGTGTAGCCCTTCAATTCTACAATGTCCAGACCGCTGACCTTCACCTCGTGAAGCAGCTTTTCACAGTCAACAGGCTCTTTCAGGCCAAACTGCTTCTGAAAATCATGGAAAGGAATTCCTACAATATTAACCGCATTCCATGGGATAAAGCTTGTGCCGCCGTGTTCGCCCAGAACGAATCCGGTGACATTTTTGGCATCTACGCCGCACAGGTCGGCAAGCATTTTATTGAAGCGGGCGGTGTCCAGAAGAGTACCGGTACCGATCAGAAGATTTCGGGGATAGTTGAATTCCTTCTGTGCAATATAAGTAAGAATGTCCATTGGATTTGAAACATTGATAATAATGGCAGAACGGGTGTAAGTGGTGATCTGTGTCATGATCTCTTTCATCACCTGTACATTGGTCTGCAGCAGCACCATGCGGTCACGGGAATTGCCTGGCTGAATGCTGGGACCTGCGGTGTTGATGATAATTTGGGCGTCTTTACAGTCCTCGTAGGTACCCACCCGGATGTTTGCGTTGGCACTGTATGCAAAGGCGGTGGTGTGGCTGGCATCCAGTACGACTCCCAGTGCTTTTTTTTGATTTCTGTTTATGACAACGATCTCATCTGCAAGATTCATTCGCAGAAGAGAGTCCAGAATTGCAGATCCCACATGACCTGCGCCGATCAGAACAATTTTTCCATAACTTATATTTTCCATGATGTCAGGCTCCTTTAGAAACGTAAACTTTCATATATAGTGATGTCACCGATAGACGACATGTCTGTTTTGTGAATAAGAATAGCACTTGTGTGCTGCAGAAACAAGAGAATTTTGGATTGCACTGTAAAAAATACGGAATGATAAAAATGAAAACGATTTTCATATTGACTTTGAAAAAGAATCTGCTATAATATGAAAATGATTTTCAAATTGGAGGCGCGGGAAATGAGCGAAAAAGCACAATATCGTACCAGACAGATTACAGAGCTGGAGAATTATCTGTGCTCTATGGAAGGAAAACATGTTACAGTCAGCGATATATGCAAATACTTTAAAAGTCAGGGGATTTCTATCGGAACCACAACGGTGTACCGCCAGCTTGACCGGATGGTGGAGCAGGGACTGGTTGCCAAATATGTGGTAGACGGCACCAGCAGTGCATGCTTCGAGTATCTGGGACATGATGAGCATTGTCATAAGCATATATGCTTTCATTGCAAATGCGAGAAGTGTGGAAAGGTGATTCATCTGGAATGCGGGGAAATGGCACATCTGGGCGAGCATATGCTGGCAGATCATGGATTTCAGTGGGATTTTACCAGGACGGTGTTTTATGGAATCTGTGAGGAGTGTAGAGGAAAATAATGAGGTTGAACATGCACAAATTAAAAAATAAATTCAAAAGGCTATTCATGTCAGCTGCCACAATAGGTACTGCCTGCCTTCTTGCAGGCTGCGGTGCAGGTGCGGCAGCAGGAACTGACAATTCCAGTGTAACAGAAAGCCAGAGCGGGGTAAATGGCAGCGAACAGGAAAATGCCAGCTCAGATAGTCAGAAGCTTCAGATTGTAGCCACTATTTTTCCAGAATACGACTGGGTAAAGGAAATCCTGGGTGACCAGGCTGATAATGTGGATCTTACCCTGCTTTTGGGTAACGGAACAGATATGCATAGTTTCCAGCCTACCATGGAAGATATTTTGAAAGTATCCACCTGTGACCTGTTTATTTATGTAGGCGGTGAGTCTGATTCCTGGGTTGCCGATGCATTGAAGGGCGCCGGAAACCCAGACCGAAAAGCGATCAACCTGATGGACGTGCTGGGAGATCAGGTGAAGGAGGAAGAGCTTGTAGAGGGGATGCAGGATGAAGATGACCACACTCACGAAGAAGGGCATACCCACGATGATGATCTGGAATACGATGAGCATGTCTGGCTGTCCTTGAAAAATGCGTCTTTGTTCTGCGACACCATTGCCAGTAGTCTGGCGGATGCTGATCCGGAGCATTCCCGGCTTTATCAGCAGAACGCCGAGGATTACGAAGAAAAACTGGCAGCTCTCGATCAGGAATACCAGACATCAGTGGAGAAATCCCAGTCAAAAACCCTGCTTTTTGCAGATCGTTTCCCGTTCCGCTATTTAATTGACGACTACAATCTTACTTACTACGCTGCATTTGCCGGCTGTTCTGCAGAAACAGATGCCAGCTTCGAGACCATTACATTTCTGGCTGGTAAGCTGGATGAGCTGAACCTTCCGGCTGTTCTCACCATCGAGAATTCCGATCAGAAAGTAGCGAAAGCAGTAATTGAAAATACAAACACTAAGGATCAGAAGATTTTGACATTAAATTCCATGCAGTCCGTAACAACAAAGGATGTGGAAGAGGGAACCACATACTTATCCATCATGGAAAATAATCTCCAGATTCTGAAGGAGGCATTATGAGTCTGATTACTTGTGAGAACCTTACATTGGGATATGAAGGAAAAGCGATTTTATCCGGGCTGAATTTCAGCGTGAATTCCGGTGATTACCTTTGTATCGTAGGAGAAAACGGCTCTGGGAAATCCACACTGATGAAAACCCTTCTTCATCTTCAGAGCCCTATGAGCGGCAGCATCATTCTGGGAGACGATTTAAAAATCAACGAGATTGGCTATCTGCCACAGCAGACTGCGCTTCAGAGAGACTTCCCTGCTTCGGTAGATGAAATTGTGATGTCTGGTTTCCTGGGAAGAATGGGGCTTCGTCCTTTTTACAATAAAGCAGAGAAAAAAGAAGCCCACGAATTGATGGAGAAAACCAGGATCACGGATCTGGCTGACCGTTGTTATCGACAGTTGTCCGGAGGGCAGCAGCAGAGAGTGCTTCTGACCAGAGCTCTCTGCGCCACAAGGAAAATCCTCCTTCTGGATGAGCCTGTTTCTGGCCTGGATCCGGTTGCAACTGCGGATATGTACCAGATTATCAACGAATTAAATAAAGAAGATCGAGTAACCATCATCATGATTTCTCACGATATCGGTGAAGTAGCAACTTATGCAAGTCATGTGCTGCATATTGGGCAGAAGGTTTTCTTCGGAACAAAAGAGGAATATCTGGAAAGCAAGATTGGAAAGAGGCTTGTGGATGCTGGAGAGGAGGGAAAAGCATGAGCGGAATTTTTGAAAAACTGGTATTTTATTTCCAGTATCCATTTGTGTGGTATGCTTTGATCGTAGGCGTGCTTATTGCACTTTGCTCCTCTCTTCTGGGGGTAACGCTGGTGCTGAAGCGATTTTCCTTTATTGGGGACGGACTGTCCCATGTGGCATTCGGAGCTATGGCCATTGCATCAGTGCTGAATTTCAGCAACAATATGCTGTTTGTCATGCCGGTAACTGTGATCTGTGCGGTGCTGCTTCTTCGTACAGGACAGAGTACAAAGATCAAAGGAGATGCGGCAATCGCTATGATTTCGGTTGGAGCCCTGGCAGTTGGCTATCTGCTGATGAATGTTTTTTCCACAGGTTCTAATATTTCCGGAGATGTGTGCAGCAGCCTGTTTGGTTCTACGTCAATCCTGACCCTGACCACATCTGAGGTGTGGCTGTGTGTAGTGGTGTCTGTTATTGTTGTGGCACTGTTTACAGTATTTTATCATAAGATATTTGCGGTTACCTTTGATGAAAATTTTGCAAAAGCTACTGGAACCAGGACAGATATGTACAATCTTCTGATTGCGGTGATCACAGCAGTGATCATTGTACTGGCTATGAATCTGGTGGGGTCCCTGTTGATCTCAGCTTTGATTATTTTCCCGGCACTGTCGGCAATGAGGATCTATAAACGATTCAGCGCAGTAATTATCTGTTCGGCGATTTTATCTGTGTTGTGTGCATTTCTTGGAATTATTGTTTCCATCCTGGGCGGAACGCCGGTAGGGTCTACTATTGTGGCTGTAGATATTGCGGCGTTTCTGGTGACAAGCCTGATTGGGAAGCTTTTAGAGAGATAGAATAGTAGGGCGTTCCTGCAAGCTGGATCCTTTTTATATGGGCAATGAGAAAAATACTAACCAGAGTATAGTGCTTTTTTCCTGGGTAAATTTCTTATAATATAGTTACAGCAGAATGATACAGTTGTAGAAAAAATTTCTGGTTACTGTTTTGTATCTGGCTGCAAAGTTAAAACTATATTTTTCAGAAAAATTATATGATCCAGGGAGGGTGCTTATGAAAAGAAAAATAATTGCTGCAATATTTACCGGAATGTTAACCGCCGCATTGTTTCCTGCTATTGCCCATGCAGAAATCGAAAATCCGGAGGACTATATGGGCATCTGGTATGCCAATTATGTAATATATTCCGACGAAAGCAGCGAACGCCACAATGTAGCGGAATATTTGAACCAATACTTGGAAATGAGGCTGATGGAAGACGGAAGTGCTTACATGGAAATGTCCTACAATAGTGAGGAGTCAGACTCGGCAGAAATTCTGAAGGTCTCATGGAAGCTGGAGGGCGGGAAAATACTTGTTTCCCTGGAGGAAGGAGACATTTATCTTGATACAGTGGACGGAGAGTTTGTGGGGAGCTTAGATGAGGATACCCAGGTGATTTTTGGACGTGAACTGGTGCAGACAGGAGAAGCTCAGAGCCTGGATAATCTGGACGATCTGGAAGATAGTGAAAAAGCTAAGATTCCAAAGGAGAATCCCTACATTTATCATCCGGAAACAGACAATCCGGAGGAAATCATTGCCTGCTATCTTGGGGCTGCGAATTTGGAAAAAGGTTATGAAGTTTCCGTGGATGAAGACAATGGAACCTTTACAGCTCATTGGGCAGGAGATGAATATTATGATCCCAGGGACTATGTTGGAAGTTACAGAATAACGGATGATAACTATATCAACATTTGCTGGAGAGAGGCCACCAGTGAGTATGGCGATAAATGCTATGGTGCGGTTCTGGTAGACCGCTGGAACCAGTTTACGATAAATGAGGATCTTGGAAATCTGGCCGAAGTTATGACAGCCATGGCAAACGACATAAACAGCGGACGTGTTTTCACAGCTTACAGGACGGAAATCACAGAAGGCTCTGAAAACCAGGGGGCTGTGAAATTTATAGATGAGGATTACGAAGTTTCCTATAGCTACCAGATCATTCCGGGTGCAGATCCTATGGTGACACTTACCAGGTATGATTCGGAATATGATTATGAACAGGTGTATACAAATTATCAGCTGAGGGAAATGCTGTAGGAAAATAGAAAAATTGGAAAATGTGAAATTAGCACTCACCTCTTGATAATGAAAGTCGATTTTTGTCCTGGCTTGTGTATCCTAGAAGTGCCTGTTTTACAGGCTTTCCGGGGCATCAGTCATTTTGTCTGGTATTGTAAAGCAGTGTCAGATTTGTCGTAAATGTCGTAAATTTGTGGTCAAAAAATGATGAGAAATGGAGAGTGCTAATAA
>OGEO01000633.1_pt1 | contig 30441 bp, 36 predicted proteins | sample 1570661 | NCBI WGS metagenome assembly OGEO01 (sample SAMEA2582142, study PRJEB24529) | metagenome | biome: Human gut stool | place: China | collected 2011
CCTTCCCGATCTCCGGCGGCTTTTCATAGTTTTGACCGTTCTCCTGCTTCGTCCGCATGGTATACATGACCTTGCCCGTTCCCTTGGCCGATCCGCGCAGTGTCGCACTCACAAACATTTCTATTTTCATTGTCAACACCTCCTTCTCCCCGGCGGTCTCTTCCGCTCGGTGCACTTCAGTCTGATCAATGTGTAACTCCGGTATAAAAATCCTGTCACCGGATTGATGCCCTCATGCATCCTGGCTATGTAATATCCCTTTGGCGGTTTGACCTCGGGCTTCCAGCGGACCAGTTTGTCCGTCCGTGGCTCCGGGAGCGGCATATTGCGGCTGGTATTGTAGGAGGACTCCGCAATTCTGGGCTTGCCCGGTGTGCCGTCCGTCTTGACCTCCGCTGTGTGCTCGTCCTTTGTCAGGTAGTCTGCCAGCTGCTCCATATCATCCCCGGTAAACTTGCTGTTCCGGATCTCCGCCACGTAGGTACCGCCCTTGGTCCATGCCTTGGTTACGATAGCCGCTGCATCTCCCTCCGGTGTCTGCTTGATTACAAGATGGATGTGCCAGGCTCCTTTGGTTCCGCGTTCGATGTTGCGGATCCAGTAGAGTGGCGCCCCTCTTGCCCGGTAGATCTTCCGCACCTTGCTCATTGCCTTCTGGAAGTCCTTCAGCGCTTCCGCCATATCAGGAGGTCTATTCTCCATCGCATAGGTCCATGTGATAAACAGGTCTCCCTGGTCAAAGTACTGTATCAGTCTCCACCGGCACAGCCTCGCCTTATTCCTCCTGTTGATCAGCCTCACCTGTTCCTTGGTTGGCTTCTCCTTCTTCTGTCTGGTCTTACCCTTCCCCCCATAATTCCCATCATGGTACTCTTCTACATCCAGGACATCCCCATGCCTTAGCCTTATTTTCTTTCTCTTAACCATGTCTCTGTATCCTAACTTTAATATCTTAATCAAGTGCGCAGGGGCTTTCGAAAGCCCCATTTTTCTTGACTTTTTTAGTCCACAGAGTTACAATAATATTGTCTATATAAGTAGCTCTGTGAGCTGGCCGGCATCGCCAAATGCCGGCTTTTTTATTGCTCTGCGTAGACAGGCTCTACTATGTAATTATCCGGTGACCAGTAGTACCGCTTTTTGCCTGTCAGCAGGTACTCCACGCCCTGGATCTCCCTGTCGTAGTACGCCACTGTGCGTTTAAAATCTGCCCTCTCACGCTGCAGGCGGTCCAGTATGACCCGGATGGCATCATCGGTGATCGTGATGTACCGGATGCCTTTCATCATGATCAGGTGTGCATCCCGGTATCGCTGGAGGACGTACGGGAAAACCTCCTGTGCCTCATGGTCAACCAGCATCATTAATGGCTCTGTCGGGGTCTGTTCCAACCTCTCCATAATCTCCTGCACTCTCTCGTCTTTCACGCTTTTCGCCTCCTCTCAGTTGCTCCAGTCTCTGCTCCAGATGCTGTACTCTCTGGCGGTATTCTCGCCATTTTTCCACCTGATTTTCCAAAAAAAGACAAAAAATAAAAAGCATAGCCGCCATGCCCATGACTATGGCGATCTGCTCTCCTACCTCTGTTGATCCCAGTACCGGCTCCAGAAGCAATGCCCCCAGGAGCGATATCACAATATCTTTATACATGTCTTTATCCTTTCCGATCACGCTCTCCGCGTGGTGCCCGGCGCTGATCTACCGGACACCGAAAGAGGTTCCATGCCGCCATAGCAGGAGCGACATGTCTACGGGGGACGTGGTGCTGTCAGAAGACACCACGTGCAAAGCGTGATCTATGTTTGTCCATGCCCTCTACGTGGTGCCCAGCCAGGGGAGGACTGGACACACACGCTAATTGTGTAAAAGGGGAGTGTGGTGTTGGGAATACACCACGTACAGGGCACGGATTATTAATTATTCCCCAGGTATCAATGCTTTTTCCGGCTCGTCCGGAAGTAAATCCGTCACTTTGACTCCCAGCGCCAAAGCTACCTTGCCGATATATTTTGGCTTGACATAATTGCCACGGCGGATTGCATACACAATGTTCTTTGGCACTTCCGCCTTATCAGCCAGTTCTGCAGGTTCCAACATATTCTCTGCCATTGCGATCAGTATCTTCTTGCTGTCTACCTGCAGCATTGTCTTATCCTTTGGTATTGGCATACATTCACTTCCCTTCTAACTCAAATATCGCCCACCGCAGCGCTGCCTTGGTATCCTCATCAATGTCATCCCGCTCCAGCAGAGCATATAATCTGTCGATTCTCTCCATTCCTGCTGTCTCCTCCCCTTTATTAGTGATGAGATGATAGTTGCATTCACTTTTGTTTTCTCTTATACTTTCCTTACAGGCTCCCACTAGAGCTAATTAACATACGGAGGTCATTGCTATGCCCAAAATTGACTTAACAATTTCTATTACTGTAATCGTTGCTATCGCTGCCATCATTTCTCCTGTAATTACCACGCTCCTCAATAATCACTACCAGCTCAAAATTAAGAAAATGGAAATGCAGCAAAAACAATATGAGGATACTGTTCTATACAGACGGCAAATTATAGAAAATTATCTGCAGGCACTGAGTGTTGTTATGCAGACCTGCAACCGTATCAATCAAGAAAATTATGCAAAGTACTATTCCGTTGCCTACCTATATCTCCCCGATGCTATTCAGAAAGAAATGTCTGAGATAAATCATCTAATCTATGGTATTGGTACAAATTGCTCTCTCGAACAACTCGATCGCTTAATCACAGATATAGATAAAGAGCTACAAAAATTGTAAGTATCGTCAATATACTGAACACATAAATTGCATATGCAATGGTTGCATCTGGCTTTATTCTTTTCATGATAAAGATACATATAATTCCTATGATCCATGTGAGTCCTACCAGCCACATTTTCACTACCTCCTACTGTTCTTTATGAATGACTAATTATGTCAGCTACCATCCCACTGGCTGAAGATCCTATGCCGTGTATGGAACAGGTTCAATCGTTAAGATTGAGAAACTGTGACATTCTTTTTTGAAGATATGCAGCCAGTTCCGGTTCTTTCCATGCAATCTGTCGGATATACTTTTTCATTGCTGCTTTGGGACTGGCTTCTTTCTTCAGCTTCTCACATTCTGCTGTAATACGTTCTTCGATATCATCCACAAACAGATCTATCTGATTCTTCATTCCTTCTGCCTTCTTTACTAAATATTCTGTTGCAACCCCTATGCTCTTTTCCTATACTATCCTTACAGGCTGTTGCAGCAGCTGAGTACAGAGGAAAGGAGCGTTTCTGTATGTATGGAGATATTCCCGATGAGCAGCGTGCTCATGACTTAGCTCTCCAGGCTTGCCTGATCAACCATATTCTCAGCAAAAAACCTATTGAAAATGATTTTGAATTTGCTATAGAATATCGTGACCATTTACGTGAAGTCCGGAGGGGCATCGAGGAAGGTCATTCTGATCTTGGTGAATAATCCTTCTCAAGTTGTCTTTGTGAATCATGTCGGCTACCATCCCACTGGCTGAAGCGCCTATGATTGATAACTGATATGTGGTGAAGCCTTTGCCGGGGAGTGTGTTAAGAAATTTTTTTAACTCTTCCCTGGCTTCTTCCGCCTGACGATGTTCTTCTTCGTAGATATTTTTCTTCACTCCTTCTGCCTCCTTTACTGGTCTGCGCACTCACGTTTCGTGAGTTTTAAGGGTAAAAAATTTCACTAATTGGTTTCTGAAACAGTGCCGCAATACGAATTTTAATATTATCTCTCGGAATTCTCTCGCCTCTTTCATACATAGATAGTGCTGATACACTTATATTAAGTTCTTTTGCTGTTTCAGCCTGTGTTCGTTCTCCTCTTAATTCCATCAAGCGCTCGCCAATCGCTTTCGCATCCATTTCTACAATTTCCAATATCTTCATCTCCTCTCACTCACGTTTCGTGTTGTTATCTGTAATATACACAATTTGTGAGCATATGTCAACACGTTTTGTAAATTTATTTATTGATTTTTTTCACGTTTCGTGTATACTATAATCAGAAGGGACGTGATTATATGCCAGAGTTCAAAGATATGCTTAAATATTTCAGGATGAGAGAAAATTTATCCCAAAGCGAATTAGCTGAAAAGCTTGGAGTTTCAGCATCAACCATAAGTATGTATGAAGTTGGTAAGCGAGAGCCTGACTTTGAAACAGAAGAAGCTATAGCTGATTTTTTTAATACAGATTTAAATACATTACGTGGTAGGGATACTGAAAGCGAGTCTTATTATTTAAATCCCGAAGCCCGTGATATGGCTCAGTTTCTCTTTGAGAATCCGGAATACAAGGTCCTCTTCGATGCTTCCCGTAAGGTGAAGCCGGAGGACATCCAGTTTGTAAAAGAGATGATCGACCGGATGAGCAATCAGAACAGTTGAAAGGAGACATCTTATGGGTGATTTTCCAAACGTATTTAAATCATTACGAATAAAAAGCGGATTAACTCAACAACAAATGGCTGAAAAACTGGGATTGTCAAGGAGTACAATCGGAATGTATGAAAACGGCGAACGAGAGCCCAGTTTTGAAACGTTAGAAGATATTGCTGATTTATTCAATGTCGACATGAATTACCTTATTGGGAAAAAAGAATCTACTGAAATTATTCCGGATAGCTATTATCTCAATCCAGAAGCCCGTGACATGGCGCAGTTCCTCTTCGAGAATCCGGAATACAAGGTTCTCTTTGATGCTTCCCGCAAGGTGAAGCCGGAAGACATCCAGTTTGTAAAAGAGATGATCGATCGGATGAGCAACCAGAACGGATGACTGTGGCTCATACCACGTCGCTCCCCTCGCGAGAGCGTGGATTGAAATAGAGGAGGTGGCTGACATGGATATTCATTCGGTACTGGCAACGCTGCCATACAGCATCAAAGCCTATGTGGTGGCAAATCCCGATATGAGCTTTACCATCGTCCTGAACGATGCTCTATCATTTGAGCAGAACCAGAAATCTTACCTGCATGAGTATGCACATATCATCAATGGGGACTACGACAGGAAATGCTCCGTGGATATGATCGAGATCGGAGCACACAAATAATGTTATCTACTTCGACTCGGTATTATCCGTGCTAGAGCTGATATAGTTGCACCGGTGCAATTTTCAAATAACATATACACTCACAAGAGAAAGGGGAATCACTATGAATCAGTACGTAGTATTACAAGTGACACTTAAGGAGAAACTTATCGGAACTACATCCAAAAATCTAAAGGAACTGGAGGATGTGATCAACGCTCAGGCTGCAAAGGGATACCGCCTGCACACCATTACCACAGCTTCTGCCAACAGTACCGGCTTCGGTGGCGGAGACCGGATCCAGGCTACTATGGTATTCGAGAAACTATGATGCTGTTGCACCGGTGCAATTTTTCAAAAAATATAAATTTTAGGAATAACTTGACAAGGCTTGAGCATAATAGTATAATGTCACTAATTAGTGAATGACTGGTGTCCGGTCACAGAAAAAGCCTTGGGTTTCCCTTGGCTTTTTTTGTTTTGGAGATTACTTATGGATAAAAAGATTGAGTATAGTACTATTTCTGAACAAATTGAACTTCTTCGTTCAAAAGACCTTATTATTGATGATGTCGATTTTGCTTCGGAACAATTGAAACAATTTGGATATTATAACATCATAAACAGTTATAAAGCTCCTTATCAAAAGGACTCTGATGGTAAAAAGGTTTTTATACCAGGAACCTCTTTCAAGCAGATTTTTTCTCTGTTTACTTTTGACCACACGCTCCGAAATGCTATTATGTCATCCATGTTAGCTTTGGAAGAGCATATAAAGGCAGCCGCTGCAGAAGTATTATCGCAGTCATTTGGAACCGATCAAAATAATTATCTTGCTTGGAAAAATTTTAGAGACCGACGACGCTCCCAAGAACGTTTTGGCTTAAAAGGTACTCTGGAAAAACTTCAGAAGGATCTTTTATCAGATAAAAATCCTATTAAATACTATCGAGAAACTTATGGAATCGTCCCTCCTTGGATATTATTTAAGGGATCTTACTTCAGTACCGTGGTGAATTTTGTAAGGCTTTTTAAGGAACCTCAAAAAAAATACTTCGTTAAATTGCTTTATAATTGTTCCGATGAACTATGTGCCAATAAGGATGTAAAAACGCTTCTTTTCGACACTCTCTCAATTTGCCTCGAGTATCGCAATCTTGCTGCTCATGGCGGACGTGTATATAACTACACACCTAATGCTGAAGTACGCTTAGATGATATTTCCTCTGTTATTCCTTTGGATAGTTCTCTGAGCGATTTGTATTCCTGGCATGGCTTGTGTCTATTATTAAACCTTTTAGACATATTCCCCTATAAAGAGCCCAGAGATATTATAGACAGAGCACTTACTTCCGAATTAAATCGTCATTTAGATCTTTATGAGAGAGACTTGGATTTTTTAGGTGAAGTTCTTAACCTGAATATTTTTACCGAATCTGATGATTGTATTCTTATCGAAGGCAAGGAGTATCCTATTAAAACGCGAAAGCAAAGCGGAATACCCGGTATGTTTATAGTTGATGCTCCAGAAGAATTGAGGGAAATGTGGGAAACTATTCCCGTTGATGCCCCACCAGATAATTAATAATAATAAAATCAGCCCCAGTGCGCCAACACCGGAGCTGATCCGATCTTACCGGGAAATCCCGTATAAAATCACCTTGAACAAGTGCATTTTATCATTTTCCCGGACAGATTGCAATGCAAACATATGTCCGGGCATTTTTATGCCCTAAAAGGAGGATGATACTATATGGCAAAGCGTATGCGGAACCCAAACGGTTACGGAAGCATTGTGAAGCTTTCCGGGAACCGCAGGAATCCCTACATGGTCAAAGTGAATACCCATATGGACGAGCGGTACTATCCTGTGTATGACATCCTCGGTTACTATCCTACCTGGGCTGATGCATCCATTGCGCTGGCCAAGTATAATGATGATCCTTATGACATTTCTGCGGCACACATGACGTTTGCGCAGTTATACAAATACTATTATGATGATAAATATGTTTATGCCTCAAAGAAGCTATCCAAAAGTTCTATGTATTGCACGCAGATGGCATACCGGTACTGCGCCCCATTGCATAACCAAGTATATTCTTCTCTCCGAACAATACACTTCCAGCGAATTCTGGATACCGGCAAAGACAAAGACGGAAAACCTTTTAGCCATTCTGTTCAAGAACATATCCTCAACTTGATGCGGCAGATGGATACCTATGGTATTGGAAACGGTATTATTAAAAGCGGGTATGCAACATATGCCAAGATCAAGATCGATGACGATGATGAACAGGGCGTGCCCTTTACGGATGAAGAATTGCGGCTGCTCTGGTCCCATAAGGACGTTCCTTTTGTTGATACCATCCTCATTTACTGTTACTCTGGATGGCGTATCAATGAGCTGGGACTAATGCCATTAAAAAACATTGATCTCGAAAACTGGACCTTTACTGGTGGTCTGAAAACTAGATGCAGTAAAAACCGCTGTGTTCCGATTCATTCGGCTATACAGAACATGGTTCGTAACCGTTATCATCCTGAGTTTAAAAGTTTGATCTACCATAATGGGCAAAAAAATATCTCAGAAAGTGATTATCGAGATGAATTTAACCGTGCTCTGCTTGCCTGCGGCATCACCGAACCACACACCCCGCATGACTGCCGGCACACCTTTAACGAGCTACTTCGGAAAGCAAAAGCCGATGAAACATGTAAATATAAAATGATGGGACATGCCGGGCGCGACATTAACCAAAAGGTATACACACATCTCAACGTTGATGACTTAAGACCAGAAATAGAGAAAATTCAAATCCCCGCAGTGTAACCTGTGGGGATTTTCTTGTGTTACTAGTGTGTTACTAGTTGTTCATAAATGTAGTGATTTTAATATTTTTCACTTTTTTACATTTGGCTTAAATACGGGTTTTTTGAAGTCCATATATTAAAATAAATCAATATGAATATCTTAAGAGTTAAGACTTTATTAAGATGACTTTACATAAAACACCCTCTGCCATGCCCAGCAGGGCAAAGACAAAGGGTGTGGATAATACATGTTGAAAAGTAAACAGGGAACAGATCAGGTAGCCGGTCAGTCCCAGGAAAACAGCAAGGCACTCCGGGCTTTGGGATATCTTTTTTCGCAGATCCGTAAGGGTTGTGATAAAAATACCAATGTAGGCGGTCACGCCAAAGAATCCCTGTTCGACCAGCAGGGTCAGCCATTCGTTGTGGGCGTTGGAATAGATGTTGTTGTCCAAAAGACCTTTGTTGATCCAGTCCATGGCATCGCCGCCCCATTGATAGAGCATATGGTAATAGCTTCCGGGACCGGTGCCGAAGAATTTGTATAGCGCTCCTTCTTTTCCATAGGTTAGTAATGTGACCTTCCACAGGGCCAATCGCCCGTCGGCAGCCTCAGACACCATTTCATTTCCAACGATTCCTCCAAGAAGACATCCCAAAAGCACTCCCGAACATATCATCACCGCTCCGGCAACAACAACGATCCGGTATATTTTGCCGCTTTCCAGAAAATCTTTTTGCTGTTGCCTTTCGCGTATTCGCAGGATCAGGTACAACACCGCTTCCGCACCAAATACAATATACCATACCGTGGTAAAAAAGAGCCTCTTTTCGACATCCCCCGCTATCACCAGTCCGGTCAGATGCAACAACAAGAACAATCGGACCATAAATATCGAAAGCGGCAAAAGCATCAGAATCTCCAATGCCCTCAGCAGCCGGCTTCTCTGCCGCAGAGAAACAAGGAACAAAAGTAGGCTTAATCCACAGGCTGCCATTATAGCCGTGGTACTATTGGAGGTAATAGCCGATGCCAAAAAAAGAAAGCTTCCAAGCATCCCCAACACTCTGCCCTGTCGTTTTCCCATATAAGCAGCTGCCAGAGAGATACCTGCCGTCACACTGATATAGCCTGCATACCAGTTGTTGTTACCGATGGTGGACAACAGCTGTGTCCGGTTCCATTCTCCGTTTTCCATTCCCCGGAAAGTTCCCAGTACATCGATGTCCAGGCGGTTCAACAGTCCGATAAATGTCACAATCCCTGCCGTGATCCCGGCAATCCACCAGATACTTCTGCTGCCGTCATAATACCGGGATACCGCAAAATAGATCCCTACCAACAATCCCTGGGTCACTAGCCCCATATACCAGCCGGGATACCCTAAAAGGACATCCTCCCTGCAGGGACTGATTCCATAAGAAAAAATTGCAGACACCAGATACAACAGCATAAACACATCTGTTTTCTTCCACATCCGTTTTGTCTTCCGTTCTCCCCGGATCCCCTGCCACAGCACAGCCAGCACCACAAAAGCCCCCAGCACCAGCGTAGTATTCCGGAAAAACAAATATTTTGCATTTCCGATCATCACCAGCTTGTTCTGCATATACAGCGGTAAACCGGCAAAAAGAATCACCAGATACCCATAAACCAGCATACTCACGGTCTCTTTTGTATTTTGTTCCTGTTTCTTCATAGCTTACATTATCCTTCAGACTGAAAAACAAGGCACCCCTCATTGACTGAAGAGTGCCTCATATTTCCCGGTTATTTTATTCCCTTACGGTTACTTATTTGCCGTAACGCATCTGCAGGTACAGAGGACCATACCATTCAATAGCATTGTCTTCTGCCTTACCGGCAGGGATGGTTACCGTATACTCATTGCCTTCGAAGGTGTACTCCAGCTCCAGAGCTACAGTCTGCTTCTTGTACAGAGCCTGCATGATATCGTTGGGCAGAGCATTGATGTTCTTGTCTCTGCTGATCTTGACGGTAGCACCGTCCTTGGCATTAGCGATCTCGCTTGCCACATTGTCACGATATCTTCCAAATGCGTTGTCAGTACCTTCTGCTGTTGCGGTATTATTAGCTTCTGCAATAGCAAAAGTGGAGAAGTGATTTACAGTAAAGGTCAAAGTGTTTGCGGAAGCATTGTAAATAGGCTTGATTTCTTCCAGTCCACCATTTACAAAGTGGAAAATCACTGCCTTATTACCATCTACACCTGCAGGAGTCTCAATGGTAACTGCTACAGGGATAGGCAGAGATTTTACTGAAGAAGTACCAGCCTTCAGGCTGATTTCTACATATACGGGAGTAGAAGTTACTGCGTATGTAGAAGAAGCAATCTCAGGCGTAGCCGCTGGTGCTTCTACACTCAGTGTTGTGTCAGGAGCAACAAATGCTGCACCAACAATGCCTACAGCCTTTACAGCGCCGGAGTTAGCAAGGGTAGTATCCTTAATTCCCTTTGCCTTTTTGTATGCTGCTTCGATAGCTGCAACATCATTAACAGTATCCTGTCCTGCATTCATTGCTTCCTTCAGATCCTGAGAACCGATCTTTGTCAAAGCAGCTGCCGCATTATCTGCAGATGCCGCATCAGTAATCTTGGATGTATCAATAGCATCTACCGCATTCTTTACCTCTTCTACCGGTTTGGTGCTCGGTGTAACCACCGTATTATTCTCACTTGCTACAGATACGGTAGACAGTGCACTGCTGCCGCAAGGAATTGCAAATACTGCGAATGCAATGGCTGCGGCAATGATTAATTTCTTTTTCATTATCTCATTCCTCCTAAGTATAATGTTATGGATTTTATTTTTACCGCTATTTAGTTTACCCCCCCCCGTAATATTGTCAATACTGTTTTTCCATTTTTTCGCATTTTCCATGTGCAAAAAAGCATGCCTTTCCGCCCCAAAAAACAGGCATCACAGACATGCTTTTCTACTTTGTTATTTATTTTTCTTATTCGAATGCTGTTTTAATTCTTCCAGGGCTTCCTTGAATTTCTCAGAACTCATGGTAGGATTGGAACGGATCATGTCACGCTGGAAGAAATCTCGTAAGCTGCTGACATTCTCTCTGTCTGCCACGCTTCTGGCGTACTTCTGCCGCAACTCGGCGACCTCGTTCTTCACGCTCTCCAAATACTGATTGGGAGATTTCTGTGCGGAAGTACGGATGCTCTCCAGCTTGCCCTCAATGTTGGACTTCAGGTCCTCCACTCTGGTGGTAATACTTGCAGTAAAGTCTTCCTTCTTCTGTGCCAGGCTATCGCTGAAGCCTTCCTTACGATTCTCCAGATCCTCACTGGTCACAGCAATGATGACATCCAGTCTCTTCTGGATACGAAGCATATCTTCCTTGGCCCTCTCCATCTTCTCCAGTACATCCCGCAGATCCAGGGCTGCCTTGAAGGACAACGCGAAATCCGCACCGATCAGCGCCGTCAGGACCAGTGTCACCGGAGTGAGGATGCTGTCCGGAATGGACAATACCAGATGTTCAATGGGCTTATGGATAAACTCCGTCATCAGGATCGTCAGACCACCCCATGCCAGCGAGGACCCCAGGCAGATATGTCCCTGGAAATTGAACTTATTCTTGGAATAGTCCCAGTATCTGACTTTAAATAATGCCTCCATGGTCACGCCTGTGACATACTCCAGCACCGTGGCCCCGATACATCCGGCGATGTAGACCATCACCAGATTATCCCGGAACGGCATGGACACCACTAACATCATGATGGCGCCGCTGCCGTACAGAGGCAGGAACGGTCCGCGCATGAACCCTCTATTAACTAATTTCCTGCTCTTTATGGATACATATGTGGATTCAAAACACCAACCGAAAAAGCAGTAAAAATAAAAGAAAAATAACCATTGAATCGCAGTATAATGATACACTGTTTAACCTCCTTTTGTTCTTCCGGAAATACTTCCCTACGGATATACCTCCGCCTCTATGGCAAGCTTCCCCTTCCTCGTGGCATGGGGTTCACCGCTTATGCAGAATTTACCGTAGCCTCTGGCATTTACCACATCCCCCGCCTCCAGGGGCTTGGAATTATTTTCACACAGCCTGCCGTTCACATATACCTTTCCCGCCCGGAACAGCTCCAGGCAGTCGCTTCTGGATTTATTATATACCTTGGCAATGACAGCATCAACACGTGGGCTTGCCACCTGAATGACCTGTCGCACCGGTTCTTCCTGCGGTACTTCTGCCGCCGCATCCACCACCTCACACTTCACGTGGGTGTGGCGGATCTGCTCCAGATTATCACAGATAAATTCCGCAATGGTATCCTGACAGAACAAAAAAGCTTCGCCCTCTCCCGGCAGAATATCGCCGATGGTGCTGCGTTCAATACCAAGATTCATCAGTGCCCCCAGATAATCCCTGTGGGACAGCTTGTCTGCAAATTTCGCGGATAGAGGTCTGATCCGGATACAGCAGATAGGAAAGGGCTGTTCATAGCCCAGCTCCGCCTCACTGCCGAAGCGAAGGATCTTCCGCTCTGCCTCTTCCCTGCCGCCGTATAAGGTGATCCCTGCGAACTTCACTTCCCGTTCCACCTGCCACAGGGCATCCTGTTCCGCCAGTCCTAAGAATCCGGTAAAGGTGTACTGGTTCTGGTTGTAGGATTTATCTGCCAGTTCACGGATCCGGTTTTTCAGCTGTTGTATTTCTTTTTCATTTTCCACGGACATTCCCGTACACCCTTCCTGCTGTTCTTACTTTGCTTTTGCAAATGTTACCCTGTTCACATTATCCCAGTGCCACATCCAACATCATCATCAACGCAAAACCAATTGCAAAGGCAATGGTTCCCAGGTTGGAATGCTCTCCCTCACTGGCTTCCGGAATGAGCTCCTCCACGACCACATAGATCATGGCACCTGCGGCAAATGCCAGCATATACGGAAGGATCGGTGTCACAATGCTTGCCAGTGCAATGGCAAGTATTGCGCCCACCGGTTCCACCGCTCCAGACAACACACCCAGCGCGAAGGATCTGCTCCGCTTGTTACCCTCACTGCGAAGGGGCAGGGAGATGATTGCTCCCTCCGGGAAATTCTGAATGGCAATACCGATAGCCAGCGTCAGGGCGCCTGCCATGGTAACCGTTCCGTCACCACTCAGCACGCCGGCAAAAATAGCACCACAAGCCGCACCCTCGGGGAAATTATGGATCGTCACAGCTAACATCAGCATAGCCGTACGGTTCAGACTGCTCTTGTGCCCCTCCGGAGTCTCACTGCCCACATGCAGATGGGGCACCAGACTATCGATGAACAACAAAAAAACAATACCGATCAGGAATCCAACCGCTGCGGGAAGAAATGCGAGCTTTCCCATCTCTTCACACATATCCATGGCAGGTATCAGTAAAGACCACACCGAAGCTGCCACCATGACACCGGCAGCAAATCCGGTAAATATTCTCTGTATATTGCCGCCAATCTGTTTTTTCAGGAAAAAGACGCAGGCTGCCCCTGCAGTCGTCCCCAAAAAAGGAATCAGAAGACCGGCTACTATACTCATACTCATGAAACACTCTCCTTTCTCATAGTATCTTATGTAACTTTTGTATTTTTCGTATCTTGTCTGTCACGATAAGCTTTCTACATGCTCTGCCTTACCCCCCGGCATCTAAAAACCGGCCAGATCATTCCCCATAACAGCATACATCAGGAAATTCACACCACACACCAGATGGTAGAAAAATACCACAATCTCTCCGATCACGAAGATCACCTTCCAGCTCTTCCACCATTCCCGGATATTTTTCACCATAACGATCAGTGTCATCAGGAATACGAAAAACATACCGTGCATATATCCCCAGGAAAAGTTCGCATGCATCATGCGGAAGCCCTTTTCATAGAAGACTAAGAACATCAAGGTTGCTGCAATATAATTTAACCACGCAAACCAGTAATACCTGTTCTGTTTTATACTTTTCAGATCAAACAGCAGATTCAGGAAAAGGACACCAATAGGCAATGCCATTCCCATAACAATACTCAACGGGATACTTTTGGAATAATTACTCCATACTTTGGCAAAGCCGATGGCGATCCCGGTCTCCTCCCCCATGGCATTCGTCCCGGTAAAGATTCCGGAGAACTGATACAGCAGGGCTATCCCCGTAGGTATCATGGTCACACACAGACAGAACGCATTGCGAAAGCTTTTTCCGCGGCTTGCGATCAGCTGCACCAGCAGGATCAGACCGATCAGAGGCACCACCACCATAGTAAAGCTCGGTTTGGTCATGGTCGTCAGCAGGAGGCTGACTGCAAACAGCGTACAGTTCTTCCACTGAAAATCCCTCTGATATTCCGACAATACCTTTACCGTCTCAAAAAAGCAGATAATCGCAAAGGGTCTGGTTGCCAGGTAAGTGGCATTCCAGAAAGGATTCGGTGTATAAATGCCCATGCAGCGGTATGCATAATCAAAGCCGAAAAATGCGGTATTCTTGGGCGAATACAGATTCGACAGCAGAAACAGTGCAAACACAAGCAGTGTCACCACAATATCGGTCATGACCTGCTTTTTATGTGACAAAGTTTCATAATGACTGTTTTTACGCATCTCACGGTTCATATAGTACTTCGTGATGATCACTGCTGCCAGGTTAAAAAGCGCCGTGGTGACCGCCATTGCAGCCTTCGCTCCGATCAGCCATGCGGAAAGTCTGGCAGTCCAGAACAGGATCGGATAGGGGAATTCATAATTCCCCGCAATGCCTGCCACCTTATTCACATAGTCCGGCATATCCGACTGGAATCCCGGCACCTGATAGCATTCCATCCAGAACAGATATAACATGACCCCGGTATACAAAAACAGCAGGAAAAGAAATGTCACTTTTCCTGCTGTTGTCTCCCGCAGGTCGCTCTTTATGGGATTCTTTTTCATAGAGCTGATCCTTTCTAATTAAAACTGATCACGGGATCCTTGGGAGCCTTTGCCTTCTCCACGCTGATGGCATGAAGTACGGGGCCCTCTCCCTTATAGTCTGCAAAGTATTCTTTGGCAACCTTTGCTGTCACCTTGACCCATTCCTTCTGCTTCAGGTCTTTCGTGCCCGCATACTCGCAGGCATAACCTAAGAATGCCATATCCTCGGCACAGCAGGTCATTGCCATGCGTCCCGGTACGAAATAACCGTCGGGATATTCCTCGGGCTTTAATACCATGGCAAGGAACTGGATATTTTTACCCACGTAACGCTCCAGGTGATCCATGGAATCCAGATACCAGATGCCGTAGCCCTGGTTGTCCAGTACGATGGGATCCTGGCTCAGATCGTAGGGCAGATCCTCCTCGAAGATCTCGTCGATCTCACCGTTGGAGTCCTCGAAGATCACATCTGCGGCAGGATTGACTGCCTTGATGTTACGCTTGTATACATTCAGATCCTGGATGCCGTCGCAACGGTTGAAAATGATCATCTCAGACTTACGGATCATCTCTGCCAACAGAGACTTCATGTTGGTATAGTACATGGGGAAGGTGGAGCCGTCGATGGTCGTGATCTGCTGTTCCACTTTCCAGTACCAGGGAAGCTTCATATTCTTGAAATTCCACATGCCGTTATACTCGATAATGATACGGGCGGGCTTATACTGCTTCTCCAGTTCGATCAGATGATTCGGATTGAACTCCTCTTCCTCTTCGATCAGCACCACGTCCGTACGGCTTTTTTTAAGAAGTGCGGGATCGTACTCATTCTCGCCCTCTTCGCAGAGGATGAGCAGGGTCCTGCCCTTGATCTGGAAATACGGCTGTCCTAATGTAAATGTGATAAACTCCGTCTTACCGCTCTCCAGAAAACCATTTATGATATAGACCGGTTTTGTCATAATTCATACCTTTCTCTATTTATCCTACGGTTACTGCTACATACAAAATATGTCCTGCCAGCTTACTTGCGGAACAATTCTGCAAGCTTGTCCTCGTCCAGTTTGGAACCGATGACACAGATCTTGCCAGTGACTTCCGGCTTACCGCTTCTGATGTCATGTTCTTCGGGAACATAATCATAATATACCCAGGTTCCGTCGGGAGCAGGTACCATACCCTTAGCACGCAGGATAGCACCGTACTCTCCGCTGTCCAGAGCGGTAAGGATCTTCTCGATGTCCTCTGCGCTGTAAGTGTTGGGTGTCTCAATACCCCAGCTGGTGAACACTTCGTCTGCATGATGGTGATGATGGTGGTCATGGTCATGGTCTTCGTCATGATCGTGATGATGGTGATGCTCATGCTCGTCCTCATCATGGTCATGATGGTGGTGATGTTCGCGCTCGTCCTCATCATCGTCGTGATGATGTCCGCAGCAGCACTCGTGATCATGGTCATCATGATCATGGTCGTGATGATGATGTTCGTGGTCATGATCGTGGCCGCAGCATTCGTCCTCATCGTGATCGTCATGGATGTGCTCTAACATTTCCTTCATCATATCTTCCAGCTTGTCAGCACCTTCGATGGTCCCTAGTACTTCCTTGCCGTCCAACTGCACTAACGGTGTGGTGATGATGGTTGCCTTGTCATTATGCTCACGGATCATCTCCACGCAGGCATTCAGCTTCGCCTGGTCAACCTTATCGGTTCTGCTTAAGATAATGGTCCCGGCATATTCGATCTGGTTGCTGAAGAATTCGCCGAAGTTCTTCATATACATCTTGCACTTGGATGCATCTACCACTGCTACTGCACTATTGATCTCCACATCCAGATCACCTGCCACATTCTCCACAGCCTTCAGGACATCGGACAGCTTGCCGACACCGGAGGGCTCGATCAGAATACGCTCGGGAGCATAAGTGCTGATAACTTCCTTCAGGGAAGTACCGAAATCGCCTACCAGAGAGCAGCAGATACAACCGGAGTTCATCTCCTTGATCTCGATACCGGATTCTTTTAAAAATCCGCCGTCGATACCGATCTCACCGAATTCATTTTCGATCAGAACGGTCTTGCTGCCGTCCAATGCTTCCTTTAATAACTTTTTGATCAGGGTGGTCTTGCCGGCACCCAGGAAACCGGATACTACATCTATTTTCGTCATTGTATTTTCCTCCAATCTGGGTTTAAAACCCATCTTTTTTATTTTCTATCATATTTCACGGATTGTCAAGTCCTGCCCGCTCGCTCTCAATGATACTGTAAGGAACCACAGCCACTTTTCCTTCTTCATCCGCGCCGCACAGGATCCCTAAGAATACTCCGTCCTCCGTGAAGGCACCTCCGCCCGACATTCCGGGCTCCGGCAGTCCCTGCAGGAGAAGCATATACTGTTCGAAGTCTTCCACATAGATCCAGGGATTTACTACAAACGCATAAATCGGTTTGGTATTGTCCCCGCCGTACATCCATACATCCTCATAGACCTCCAGCTGATCAAAACGTTCTCTGTCGGTAGCAACGGTCGGATACTCTCCATCCGGATCCAGTTCCTTCTTATCTACCCGCAGAAAAGCAAGATCACTGTTTACCGCTATTGCACGCAGTGCAGCCCGGGCCTGTGTATCATCCGGAAAAGTCACCAGGATCTCTCCGGTATTTTGGTCCAGCACATGTCCCGCCGTCAGGATCAGAACAGATTCCTCGTCTGCGTCGTAGATGACCCCGCTTCCATAGAGATCTCCAGCCTGAACTTTTACGATGGATCGCATAATCCGCAGGTCGGTCTCCGTCAGCTCCTGCGGAATCTCGTCCGGCATTTCTATCCCGGAGAGATCCGGCAGGATTTCTTCTGTACCGGAAGGAACTTCCGTATCCGTCACAGTATTCTGTTGTGGTGCTGCGCCGCATCCGGTAAATACCAGAACGCAACACAAAATAATGATTATTTTTCTCATATATCCTTCCTGTAAATAAAAGACGGACCGCATCCCGCAGTCCGCATTTTTCTCGAAAAGTGTAAGCAAAATATAAGCCGAGTTCTGTATATGACGATCATCTATCTAGTACGACTGTCACCAGCCGCATCAAGCGACCTACCTGAAAACAGACCGGGCCGGTCTATTGTTCTCTGTTTGGTCTTGCTTCGGATGGGGTTTACATGGCTCCGTCTGTTACCAGCCGGACGGTAGTCTCTTACACTGCCTTTCCACCCTTACCGGCATAAAGCCGGCGGTATATCTCTGTTGCACTAGCCTTGGAGTCACCTCCACCAGACGTTATCTGGCATCCTGCCCTGTGAAGCCCGGACTTTCCTCACCTGCATAAAGCAGCCGCGATCGTCTATCTTACTTACACCTGTTCGATTATAGCTGTTCCTGATCAAAAAAGCAAGGGAAATATCAACCGGGAACCGTGTAAACTATTCAGAACCCCATTCGCAAAACCGCATCTCACGATGCTTACTTTTTGCTCATGTGGTTACTTCGTCGCATCAATTCTGCCGCACAGTCTTACGAATGCAAGCATTCGACGCCTGTGCGGCAGAATTGCGCTACTCTGAATAGTTTACACGTTAAAACAGCTACCTCCCACAAATTCTCTGCACAGAGAATTGTTGGGAAGGCTTTCACTGGTCACACCCAGGAAATATTCCAGGAACTTCAGAAGTCTCTTGGCCTCGTAATATTCCGGTTCGCCCTTGTCGATCTGGAACAGCAGCGGCTCTGCGAACTGCTTCAATACCGCCAGTTCATAGATCAATACGGAATTGAACATCGCATCCGCATCCTCCTGAAACGGGAAAATATTCTGCTCCTCGCCCCGGCGGACAGATCCCCACATGTCAATCGTCTGTCTGGCTCCTGCGCCTCTGGTTCTGGCATCCCTTATCATACGACGCAGCAGTCTGCCGTCCGTAGTGGGAATCCGGTTATGTTCATCAATATTGATATTGGTCAGGGCGCTGATATATATCTTGTATTTGCTTTCCTCGGGAAGTGCATAGGAGGTCTTCTCATTCAGTCCGTGGATTCCTTCAATGACCAGGATATCATCCTTTCCCAGCTGTTTGAAATTGCCCTTATATTCCCGCTTTCCGGTCTTGAAGTTAAAGGAAGGCAGCTCCACACGCTCACCAGCTAACAATCTGCACATGTCGTCATTGAACTGCTTTACATCAATCGCTTCCAGACATTCGAAATTGTAATCACCGTTCTCATCCCTTGGTGTGAATTCTCTGTTCACGAAATAGTCATCCAGTGCAATGGGGTGTGGTGTTTTCCCCAGGGTCTTCAACTGAATGGATAATCTGTGGGAAAAACTGGTCTTACCTGAAGAAGAAGGTCCGGCGATCATGACAAATTTCACACCGCCCCTGTCTACGATGCTTTTGGCGATCTCGCCGATCTTACGCTCCTGCTGCGCTTCCTGTACCAGGATCAGTTCACTCAGCGACCCACGGCAGATCTGATCATTCAGATCACCCACAGTCTCAATACCGATCTCCTTCCCCCATTCCTCAGATTCTTTCAACGTCCGGAATAACAGCTTTCTCTCTTGAAACGGCTTAACATGCGTGGGATCTTTTTTATCCGGCAGCAACAGCATAAATCCATCCTCATACGCTATGACGTCGAACCACTTTACATAGCCGGCATTGGGCAGCATGTAGCCGTAATAATAATCGTAATAACCGTCCATTTCATAAATATTTACGAAAGATCCTCTGCGGTAACGGAACAGCTTTTCCTTATCCTTCATCCCCTCTCTTCGAAACAGTTCCATGGCATTATCCAGGGAATAAGATTTCTTCAGAAAAGGTGTCTTTGCCTCCACCAGCTCCCGCATCCGGTTACGGATCTTTGCAGCATTTTCTTCTGTCGCATTGATCTTCCCTTTGGGAGAGATGTAGGAGCCGTTCCCGATAGCAAACTCTACACGACAATTCTGTACCGTTTCTCTTCCGAACACATCAAATACTGCTTTCAAAAAAAGCATGGTGGCAGAGCGGACGTAGGTCTTATTCCCCACGTCGTCTTTCAATGTAAAAAAAGTGATCTCACAATCTTTCGTCAGCTTTTTGAACAGTTCTCTGATCTTGCCGTCTCTTGCTGCCAATGCGATCAGATTGTCATACTCCTTCTGGTAATCATTGGCTACATCTTCGTAGGTAGCCCCCTGGGGATATTGTCTCTCTTCACCGTTTATCTTCACTGTGATCATTTTTCTCACCCTGTCCTTTTGTAATCTCCTTTTGCAGGTATTATTGTCTAAATGCAATCCGGTTCCTTACCATTATCGTACCACTCCAGTGCCCGGGTAAGCAGCGCAGTCTCCTCTGCGATCTCCTGCCTTCGCCACATCGTTTTGGGATTCGCTGCATCTGCTTCCTGCTCCAGCCGCTTCGCGATCTTTCTATGTTCCGCAAGCTGCCATTCTACATAATTCAAAAGCAGCGGACACTTACGGTACAACAGTATCGGACCAAGCTGCCCAGCCAGTCCGGATGCAGCGTCATCCGCTTTCCAAGACTCTCGCACCTGTGATTTCACCGCATCTTCCGACATCTCGCCCAGCCAGCGCACTTTCATCATAAAATAATATTTTCCTTCTTCGTAGATGATATTCTCATCCATCAGAAGATATCCCTCTTCCATCAGAAATGTCCGAAAATGCGGGATCTCCGACTGGGGCTGTAAGATCAGTTCCCGAAACCCTTTCGCCTGTTCTCTTCCTTCGGTAAGAATCTTCTCCATGAGAGGCCCACCCATGCCGGCGCAGATCATCCCGGCAGCCTCTCCGGTCTTCAGGCTGTGCAGACCATCAGAAAGTCTTGTCTCTATCCTGTCCTCCAGTCCGTACTCCCTGATATGCTCTCTGGCATGTTCTAACGGTCCGGACCTTACATCCATGGCGATCACTCTCGGGGAAATGCCCTTCTGCACCAGATAGACAGATACAAAACCATGGTCACACCCCACATCTGTTATCACAGTGCCGGGAGTGACCATGTCTGTTAATGCCTGCATTCGATTAGATAATATGATCTCCGCCATTAATCCAGATAATCCTTCAGCTTGCGGCTGCGGCTGGGATGACGCAGTTTACGCAATGCCTTGGCCTCGATCTGACGAATACGTTCACGGGTAACGTTAAATTCCTTACCTACTTCTTCCAACGTACGTGCGCGTCCGTCATCCAGTCCGAAACGAAGACGCAGTACCTTCTGCTCTCTCTCTGTCAGAGTACCCAGTACTTCCACCAGCTGTTCCTTCAGTAACGTAAACGCTGCCGCATCGGAAGGTACCGGTACATTATCATCCTGGATGAAATCGCCCAGGTGGCTGTCTTCCTCTTCACCGATAGGAGTCTCTAAGGATACCGGCTCCTGGCTGATCTTTAAGATCTCACGCACTCTGTCTACCGGCATATTCATCTCCGCTGCGATCTCTTCGGGGGTCGGTTCTCTTCCCAACTCCTGCAGCAGCTGTCTGCTCACGCGGATCAGTTTGTTGATCGTCTCCACCATGTGCACGGGAATACGGATGGTTCTCGCCTGATCTGCGATCGCTCTGGTGATTGCCTGACGGATCCACCAGGTTGCATAGGTAGAGAACTTATATCCCTTACGGTAATCGAATTTTTCCACTGCCTTGATCAGCCCCAGGTTACCTTCCTGGATCAGATCCAGGAACAACATTCCACGGCCCACATATCTTTTGGCAATGCTGACCACCAGACGTAAGTTAGCCTCTGCCAGACGCTTTTTTGCCTCCTGGTCACCCTCTTCCATCCGCTGTGCCAGTTCGATCTCTTCCTCCGCACTTAACAGGGGAACTTTACCGATCTCTTTCAGATACATACGTACGGGATCTTCGATGCTGACACCTTCCGGTACGGACAAGTCGATATTTTCCACATCCACTTCATCCTCATCGGTCAGAATGATCTCCTCATCGTCCACATCATCGTCATCGGTAATACGCAATACATCCACGTTATTCTGGTCCAGATATTCCAGAACCTTCTCCATCTGTTCCTCTTCCAGAGGCATGTCCCCGAAGAAGTCACTGATTTCCTGATACTCCAGCACATTCTTTTTCTTTTTCGCCATATTCAGGAGTTCTTTTACCTTCTCCGCAAATTTTGCCTGTGTGTTTTCATCCATTTTCGTGGTTCCATCCTTTCATTGCCATTATTTATAGCCATATTTCGTATCTTTTATAACTATTCGAAAGCCTAAATCCCATTATTCCAGGGAAATATGCGTCCTTTGTAATTCTTCCAGGGCTTTTTTTCCTTCTACCGCCTGTTTCACGGCATTGACATCCGTCCCCAGCTTTGCCATATAGTATTGATAGCTGTTTTTCTTCACTGCCAGCAGAATATCATGGAAAGCTCTCTCCCTCTCCTGGCGGGTGGACAGCTCGGGGAGTGTGGTATGGAACAGCTCCGCAGCCTCCCTCTGTTCTTCCTCATCTTCAAACATACTGATGATCCCTGCAGGCTGGAACTGATCTCTGTCCAGTTCATCGAATAGCCTCTCCGCTACTTTCCGGTACAGTTCCTCGGTGAAATCCTCCGGGGAAATATATTTCCTTACGATCCGGTACAGGGACGGATCATCGCTGATCCAGGTGATCAGAAGTCGTTGGGACCTGCGCCCATTCTCGGCGGGATCCTTTTTCTGTACACCGCTTCTCGGTCGTTCCAAAGGTCTTGCCAGTCCCGTCTGCGACGCAATCCCAACTACCATTTTGCGCAGATCGTCCGGACGGATCATATATTTTTCCGCAATTGCCTGCAGATAATTTTCTCTTTCCAGATCTTCCGAGAATTCACACAGCTTCTGTGCAATCTCCCGGTGGAACTTTGTCCTTTGCTCCGGATCGCTCTGATCATACTGTTCGCTTAAGATACGGATCTCAAAATAAAAGCTGTTCTCCGCCTGATCGATCCGTTCCTGAAAAGCTTCTTTTCCGAGATTCTTGATGAATTCATCCGGGTCTTTATACGGTCGCATATTGATGACCTTGCCGGTAAGTCCGGCCTCTCTCAGGATCCCGATCCCCCGCAGTGCTGCTTTCGTTCCGGCACCGTCGCTATCGTATGCGAGGAGAATATTCTCCGCATAGCGGTGCAGGAGATTCGCCTGCTCTACCGTAAATGCCGTTCCCAGAGATGCCACCGCCTGTGTGAATCCTGCCTGGTGCATGGCAATGACATCCATATATCCCTCGCACAGGATAATGTTGCCCGTCCTGGCGGTCCTTGCGAAATTCAGTCCGTAGAGGTTACGTCTCTTATCGAAGATCATGGTCTCTGGGGAATTCAGGTACTTCGGTTCGCCGTCTCCCATGACCCTGCCTCCGAAGCCGATCACCCGGTGGTTAATATCCTGTATCGGGAACATCACCCGGTTCCAAAACTGACTTCTGAGTCCTCTCTGTTCCGAGAACATCGCAAGTCCGGAATCTTTGATCTCTTCATCGGTAAAGCCTTTTTTACGCAGATACTGGACTACCTGCTCGCCGTTTTTCCCGGCGTAGCCCAGTCCGAAATGATGCATAGTCTCGTCGGTCAGCTTTCGTTCCGTCAGATAACGCATTCCCACTTCTCCGTGAGGACTGCGCAGCATATAATAAAAATATCTGGCTGCCTCCTTATTGACCTCCAGCAGCCGCATCCGCTTGCCGGCCTTTTTCTTCTGTTCCGGTGTCTCTTCCACTTCCGGCAGCTTCACTCCCGCACGATCTGCCAGGATTTTGACTGCCTCCGGAAAAGTATCATTTTCATACTTCATGAGAAATGTATATACATTTCCGCTGGCATGGCATCCGAAGCAGTAATACATCTGCTTATTCGAAGACACCGAAAAAGAAGGTGTTTTCTCGTTATGAAAAGGACAGCAGCCCCAATAGTTGCTTCCCTTTTTTTTCAATGTCACATAACCGGAAATAACATCCACGATATCATTCCTGGCTCTGACTTCTTCTACCAGTTCTTCAGGGTAATACACTCTTTTTACTCCGTTTTATTGTAATACACTATCGCTGCCAGGATTTCGGTATGTAGATGTCTTCATAGACTGCTATGGCAAAGCGGTCCGTCATGGCTCCCACATAGTCACAGACTACCTTCTCTCTCGGCTCTCCGACAGAGAGGAGATTCAGGTATTCCTCCGGCAGATCATCCAGATGTTTCAGGAAATGTTGATATAACGTCTCCATCAGCATCTCCGCCTTTCCCTCTTCACTTTTGGCGACGGGATTTTTATAGACTCTCTCAAACATGAACTGTCGGATCTTCGTCATGGCTTCCGCCACCGGTTCCGACATCAGAATATCATCCTTGTCCATACTGTTGGTTACAATATCATGAATAAAGTGATCCAGTCTCTCAGTGGGGCTGCTGCCGATCACTTCACAGATCTCCTTCGGGACATCTGCCTCCGTGAGAATTCCTCCCCGGATGGCATCATCCATATCATGATGAATATAGGCGATCTTATCGGAAAGTCTGACGATCTTGCCTTCCAATGTATGAGGCTTGCCAATGGTCTGATGGTTCCGGATACCGTCACGCACTTCATACGTCAGATTCAGTCCCTTACCGTCCTTTTCCAGAATATCCACGGTACGGACACTCTGCTCTGCGTGCTCGAATCCAAACGGACAGACTCTGTTCAGAGCCCGCTCTCCCGCATGTCCGAACGGTGTATGTCCCAGATCATGCCCCAGTGCAATTGCCTCCACCAGATCCTCGTTCAGCTTCAGAGCCTTTGCTATGGTTCTGGCTGTCTGGGATACCTCCAGTGTATGCGTCAGTCTGGTCCGATAGTGGTCTCCCTCCGGTGTCAGAAACACCTGTGTTTTATCCTTCAGTCTGCGGAATGCCTTGCAGTGGATAATACGGTCTCTGTCCCGTTGAAATACCGGCCGGATATCACACTGTTCCTCAGGCTTCAACCGTCCCTTTGAATTTACACTCAGGGATGCGTACGGACTTAAATAATCCTGTTCCCATTGTTCCAAGCTTTCTCTGATCGTCATAGTTCCTCCTGCCCCTACTTCTAATATTCTGTGCCTGTCCGAAAAATCCTTTTCCCGGGTTCAAAATTTTTAACTAAATTTTGAACCCGGCTATCTGCACACAGAATAAATGAATTCCGCACTTTTATCCATGGCCTCATTGGCCCTTTTGAAGGGTGACATCTGAAAAACATGCCACATCCCGGGGAAACGATCCATATGAGCGGACACGCCGGCCTTGATCAGGTTCTTGTAGAGCCGCAGAGAATCATCTAATAATATCTCATTCTCTCCAACCTGAATGTAGACGGGCGGGAATCCGCGGAAATCGCCATACAGCGGAGAAATATAAGGATCCGTCAGGTCTCTGTCGGGAGCATAGGCTTTCGTCATGCGGTCGATGTATTCTCTGTCCAGTACAGGATCCACTTCCGCCTTGGTCTGGAACGTCTTGCCTTCGCCGGTGAGATCCGTCCAGGGGGACATCAGTACGATGCCTCTCGGAAGCAGACGCTCCTGCTCCTTTAATTTCAGCACCAGGGACAGTGCCAGATTACCGCCGGCAGAATCTCCTGTAACGATAACGTCTCTCGCTCCGTAGCCCAAAAGCATCAGATAATTCCAGGCCTTCATGGCATCCTCCGTGGCTGCCGGGTAAGGATGCTCCGGAGCCAGCCGGTAGTCAAAGCACAACACATCCATAGAAGTGCCCGATGCCAGTTTGGAGGTCAGAGTTCTGGCATAGATGCTGCTGCCGGTGGAATATCCTCCTCCATGACAATGCAGGATCACATACTTTTTCATATGTGCACGATTCACGCTGACCCATTCCGCATCCATTCCCTCAATATCCACCGGGCGGTATTGAATCTCCTTACTGTTCCCCAACAGTTCTCCGATATGATCCTGGGATTGTCTGTGCTTCTCCAGATCCGGGTTTTCCACCAGTCCATGTGCCCTGCGGATCAGCTGCATTAGATTCTGATTATTCTTTTCACTGTTTTTTCCTACCAGTGCCATAAATTCCTCCTGTTAAAATATTTGATAACGATTCAGCACCTCAATTCGCAAAATCGCAGTTCATGGCTCTGAACAGTTATTAAAAATGCAATCTCCGACGTACCGCATTACGCAGTCTTCTTCGGGATAAAAGAGTTGCAATGGTAATATCCACGATCACGCAGACCGTCAGTACAATAGCAGACCAGCCGAGCATGATCTCATGTCTTAAGTAACGATCTATCAATAATTCCAGTCCCACGCACAAGACGGCGATTCCCGAGATCAGGTATAATGCTCCCGTAAGGAAGGACATCGGAAGTCTCCGGATACATAAAGTCACCGCTTCCACCACCGCTGTCACCAGCAGTACAATCGGAAGCCCCAGTCCGTAGAACCAGTCGTTATGCCCCGTCAGGTAAGTCAGCAGATACAGATATACGACCACTGCCACACCATCTAACAGAATCGACAGATAAATTGGCTGTCTCGTATAAATGACGACCGGGATCATGATCACCCACAGCACCAGAAATACTCCGATCACAGCCAGGGACCACAGGTTGCCCTGGAACACGAAAGCGTTCAGCAGGCCACAGGTAGCTGCTGTCGCCAATACGATAACTGTCAGCAGCACCCCTAAATCTTTTCTTTTTACCACTTCCACCTGTCCTTTTTCCTTTGGAAATGGAGACGGCTGCGTCGCAGGTTCCGGTGCTTTGGGGTTATAGACCGGGGTATCGCACAGCGGGCACTTCGTCGCCGAAGCGTCCAGTTCCACGCCGCAATTCACACAATATGACATAATTGCTTCCTTTCTCTCTGTCAAACAGATTTATCGATTACTTTCTATTTTTACATGAATGCCATCCTGTACCAGCTTACGGAAAAACAATCGTTCCACATCCGTCTCGGCAATACTGCTGGCAAAATTGATGGTCAGGATATCTTCAAAGCTTGCAATGGCACAGTTCGTTCTCGTGGAAAAAGGCTGTCCCATATAAATATCAAACCGTTCAATATATGGCTTCATAGTCTCCGGGACCTTCAAGGCTCCCATGTTGGTCAGGCCTGCCGAAGAATTCTTATCCTGAATCTTGGCATAGAACTGGCGGACCACCAGATCTTTAATAAACAGCGGCACAATACGGATGAAAGGATTCCTCTGGGTCTCCGCGTTCGTAGTGATATCACCCCGCAGAAGCTTTTCATTCAGATAATAGCGCATGTAGTTATGCACCTGCGTCACGATCTCCTCAAAAGTGTACTCTCCCAGTCTGGGATCGATCCCCGGGTAGATCATGGTGATAAAATTCCTCAGGGTCCTGGATGGGAAAAAGCGGCGCAGATTCACCGGCATGGCAATTTTTACCGGCCGAAGCTTCAAATGCCATTCACTCTCCTGCTTCTGCATCAGGGCATAGAGCAGAACCGAATTCAGATATTCGGTAATGGTAGCATGATAGCTTTTCGCTACCTGCATCACCTCCGACACGGACATAATGCCGTCTATAATGTTCAGCGTATAGAAAGGCTCTTTCGTCCCCCGGACGCGGTAAGTCTTCTCTCCCGGTCTGGGCGGACATACCTTGGCGTTGGCATATTTCATGTAGGCGTCTTCCAGTTCTCCCGGATCCGGTGTTCCTAAAATATCCAGTACAAAACCACCGTTTTCAATCTCCGTATGCCCTCTCAGGCGCAGATAGGTGGCCGTCAGAGTCTGTAGCACACACATGCCTCCGGTGCCGTCTCCCAGACTGTGATGCGCCTCCAGTGCGATCCGGTTACGATAGTAATAGATTCTTACCAGATACCGGTTATTGCCTTTAAAATGCATGGGCTGGCAGGGGTTCTTTACATCCTCCTGCACAAAAGGGCCGGGTCTGTCATTCGGTTCCAGATATCGCCAGAATACCCCCTTCCGAATTGCCGCTTTATACGTCGGAAAACGAGGCATCGTCAGATTCACCGCCCGCTGCAGTACTTCCGGGTCTATATCTTCTTTTAACAGCACAGACAATCGATACACGGAAGAGAAATCTCTCCTCTGCAATGTAGGATATACAATCGCAGACAAGTCCAGCTTGTACCAATCCTTGTGTACCTTCACTGCTCTGTCTGCTTTTATCCTGTCTCTTTTGCTGGTTGCCATACTTTTCACCTCTTCCCTGATTTCTTATGATATTCTTATAGGATTCCGAATACAACAAAGGCGGCAACCTTTCGGTTACCGCCATGTGTCATGCTGTACCACTGTAGATTTTCAAGATTTCTTCTTGAAAACACTACGCAGTTGGCGGCAAAGTCGCCGCCGCAGATGCGGTGCATATTCCGTAGATTCGCGCTGTCCATGCCGATCAGCAGGTCGTACTTGTCGTAGTCTTGATTGGTAAGCTGCCGCGCCGCGTGGCCGCCGACTCGATATGGAACTGTGAAGCAAGCCCTGCCTTCTTCACCAAGTCCTTCATCACGAACTCCGCCATGGGGCTGCGGCAGATGTTGCCGTGGCAGATAAACAGGATATTCTTCATACCGATTTTTCTCCGAAAACTCATTATTCTTTACATTATAGCAGGTATCCTCATTTTCGCCAAGAGCAATTTCCGAATGTACCAGCATCTCTCATCCATGGTCAATCCGGCCTCCATGATGGCCACATTCTGTGTCCAGTTCAGACGCATTGCCACTGCCAGCAATTCCGGCGTATCGCCGTACATCCGGTAAAAGTCCCGCATCCGGCGCAGATTGCGGGGAGAAAAGGCGAGCTGTGGCAGTATTTCCTGCCGTAGTCGTCAGGATCAACCTGTCCCTGTTTGAAGCCATGTTTTTCATTGTCGTGCAGGTTCGGCCTCTGCGCTCAAAGCAGAAGATCACGACAGAAAAGCGGAGAGATTGCTGTATCGCAGTCTCTCCGCTTTCGACATGGATGGCTGTTCAGAAGCTCTGAACAGGGGGATGTATCAGATGTTTTGCTGACAACAGCCCTGATATCTACCACTATAAAAGCTATCCCTTGCTTATTCATCTGCCTCCGATTATCCTTCTGGAAATCGCTCATTTGTGTGCTTCCGTCGATAGCTGGACCATAGTTGAAGTCCCACTGGGACAAACGGGCTGATAACGTCACATAGCTGCCGTGTTCAGCCGGATGCATCTGTTCCTGTGTTCATTTTTGAAATGATGTCAGAGAGGAAGCTGTCTGCGTTCCCGGCTCTCAGCTTCCAAACGTTGGTGCAGCAGTTCTGCGGTTTCTCTGTCCACAGCAGGATTATCGTAGTTGCTTATTTGAAAAGATACATGGTGCCTTGCCTGAGAATTGCCGACCGCTTGCGTCCTATTTTTCAAACAGGTATAGCAGGTATCTGTAGCCCTCGGCCTCCATTTTTTCATAGGGGACGAAGCGCAGGGCTGCGCTGTTGATGCAGTAGCGCACGCCGTTGGGCGACTCCGGGTCGCCGGTGAATACATGGCCGAGGTGGGAGTCTCCGGCGCGGCTTCTGACCTCCGTGCGGCGCATCCCGTGGCTCAGATCCTCTTTTTCCACTACGGCAGGACCCTCGATGGGCTTTGTAAAGGCAGGCCAGCCGCAGCCGCTTTCGTACTTATCCGTGGAGGAAAAGAGTGGCTCACCGGTGACGACATCCACATAGATGCCCTTTTCAAACTTGTCCCAGAACTCGCCTGTGAAGGCACGCTCCGTGCCGCTCTCCTGTGTGACTCGGTACTGCTCCGCCGTCAGCTTGTCCCGGATGGACTCCGCCGCAGGCTTCTGATAGTCGCCCGGGTCGATGCGCAGCTTGGAGAAAAGCTCCATCTCTGCGCGCGGGATGTGGCAGTAGCCGCCCGGATTCTTTTCGAGGTAGTTCTGGTGGTATTCCTCGGCGGGATAGTAGTTCTTGAGCGGGCCGATCTCCACAAAGAATTTCTCGCTGCGGCCGCGCTCGATCTCCGCAATGCGCTTCACCGTTTCTCTCGCGCTTTCATTGGTGAAGTAAACGCCGGTCTGGTACTGGCTGCCCCGGTCGTTGCCCTGCCGGTTTTGTACCGTGGGGTCGATGACATAGAAATACGCCAGCAGCAGCGCGTCGAGGCTCACCTGCTCGGGGTCGTACTCCACCCGCACAGTCTCCCGAAAGCCGGTCTCTCCCTTGCAGACGGTCTTGTAATCGGCGTCCGCCTGGCAGGTTCCGTTGGCGTAGCCGCTCTCGGCGTCGATAACGCCGGGGATGGACTGCATCAGCTGTTCCATGCCCCAGAAGCATCCGCCCGCCAGATAGATGACATTGTCTGTGGTATCCATATACGTGTTCTCCTCGTCGGACCGGTCAAAAGCCTGTCCGCCCATGTTTGTTTCCTGTCCGCTCTTTTCCTTCGGCACAGTCTGCCGCTCGGCGGCGCAGCCGCTGAGCAGCAACACCGAGGTGAAAAGCAGGGCCAATACGCTTCGATGCATCGCGTTTCCTCCTTTCAGGGGAAGCTGGGCTCACTCTGCCCCTTCGTGCGCCATGGGCAATGCAATGGCGCGCAGCAGGCACTTTTTAAATCCCGGGTCAGCCCATATCGGCGGCGAGCGCC